>ERZ1066136.423-NODE-423-length-33297-cov-15.357800_pt1 | contig 33297 bp, 28 predicted proteins | sample MGYA00382783_ERZ1066136 | MGnify/ENA primary metagenome ERZ1066136 (study PRJEB33369, sample SAMEA5778366) | biofilm metagenome | biome: Industrial cooling water; feature: Water cooling tower basin; material: Biofilm | place: United Arab Emirates | collected... | reverse complement strand
ACGGAGACAGCTGTTTCCAAAAGTCGGTTCTCCGCGTTCCCTCGCGCTCCCCCGCTTCTCCGCGGTCTGCAGTTCGCGGTCTGCAGTTCGCGGACTGCCATCCGCGCCGCGTGATCAGCGCGCCGTCGTCCCCACGGTATCGGTCAGCGCGCGGATGAACGCGTGCAGCGCGTCGCGGTCGGCGCGCGTGAGGTGGATGCGGTCGCCGGGGAGCGTCTGGTTGTCGACGCGGATGCCGAGGCCGAGGCCGCCGCCGCGGGCGTAGAACTCGGTCACCTCGTCGAGCGTGCGGTAGACACCGTTGTGCATGTAGGGCGCAGTGAGCGCGGCGTTGCGGACGGTCGGCGTCTTGAAGGCGTGCTCGTAGGGCTCCGCGGCGAAGATCGCGGCGCGTCCGCGGTCCGCGTCGAGGCGGACGTTGCGCCAGCCACGCGTCGCCGGCGTGCCGAGCACCTCGAGCTCCGACTTGCGGAAGTCGGGGGGGACGGTGCCGTTGAAGAGCGGCGCGAAGTGGCAGGTGCCGCAGCGCCCCTTGCCCATGAAGACGTCGTAACCGCGGCGCGCCCGTGCGTCGAGTGCGGTCGAGTCGCCGCGCACGTAGCGGTCGAACGGGCTGTCGAGCGCGACCAGCGAGCGCTCGTAGGCCGCGAGCGCGATCTGCACGCGCATCGCGGTGACCGTGCTGTCGCCCCGCTCGCCGAAGGCATCGCGGAAGAGCGTGCGCAGCGCCGCATCGCGCCGATAGACGGCGGCCACCGCATCGACGCGGCCCGCCAGCTCGTGCACGTTCTCGACCACGTCGCTCACCTGATCCTCGAGGAAGGCGGCACGCGAATCGGCGAACTGCGCACGCTGGAGCGCCGCGTTGAGCAGCGTCGGCGCGTTGCGCAGCGCGACCGTGGTGGTGCGCGACGCGCTCCGCTCGCGCGGCTCGGTGAAGGCGCGGTCGGGATGGTGGCAGCTCGCGCAGCTGCGCGTGCCGTCGCCGCTCAAGCGCACGTCGTGGAAGAGCACGCGGCCCAGCCGCACGGCAGCGGCGTTGTCGCCCTGGCGCGCCCACGCCGGCGCGAACTGCCACGCGTCGAAGGCATCGCGATCGAAGATGCTCGCCGCCTGCGCGCGCCACGGGCGCGGATCCGGCGGGAGCGGGATGCCCATCGCCTCCCGCAGACGCCACCACGCGTGCGCGAGCGGCACGAGATGGACGCGCGTGATTTCGAGCCGGTCGGCGTCGTCGATGTCGCGCACCGCGCGGAGTGCGCCGATGCCCGCGGCGAGACGCGTGCACCAGTCACGCCATTCGTCCGGCGCGACACGCCCGGCACGCTCGGCCAACGGTGTCAGCAGCGATTCCAACGCCTCGAGCGCCACCGCGCCTTCATGCAGGCCGCGACGCGCCACGGGCGAATCGAAGTCGGCCAGCGCGAGCACGCTCACGCGCGCGACTTCCTGGCGCACGGCGTCGAAGAGATTCGGTTCGTCGATCGAACTCGCCGCCGCGTACGTGCGGGCGCGGACGACGAGCCCCTGCATCACGATGATCGCGTTGCGCAGCTCGGTGCTGTCGCGCGGATCGGCGGCGGGGAAGAGGAACTCCTCGACCACCTGGAAGCCGTCCGCCGGCACCGGCGTGGCCACGCCTTCCTCCTCCTCGACCTCGGGGAGGGGCGGGCCGTTCAGCTCCGACGCCGTCGTCGGCGCGGTGTACTCGAGCAGCGTCTCGCTCCGCTTGTACGCATCGCGTGCCTCGGCGAAGGCGAGACGGAGCGTGTCGCCCCACCCCGCCGTACGCGCAGGACGCCGGGCGGCGGCGAGGAGGGCGTCGATGCGATCACGCAGGACGTCGAGCGACGCCGCGTATCGCGCATGCACGGCGGCGCTGGCCGCACTGGGTGCGGTGCCGGCGGACGCCGTCGTCGCGACCGAAGCCGATGCCGCGCCGGTCGCGGTGGCCGCCCCCGCATCGGGTGTCCCGGGCGTGCATGCGGCGACCGCCACCGGGACCAGCCACCACGACCGTCGCAACATCGTGCGCATCAGCGGGGAAGCCCCGTGACCAGAATCGCCTGGCTCCCCTGGCGCTCGTTCGGGAGCACCGTGTGCGGCCCGGCGACGTTGCGGAAGCGCTCCTCGAGCCACGTGTGCGGCTGGAGCTGGATGACGAAGGCATCGGCGATGCCCGTCTCCTTCGAGACGTCGATCATCGCGCCGTACTCCCACGAGCCGAAGCGCGAGCGCGCACCGACGTTGAACGTCGCGGCGTCGGCCGCGTCGCGGCGATGGTCGAGCTCCATCACGACGCGCATCTGTCCCGTGCGCATGTCGTACTGGTAGATGTACGAGTCGTGGGTCTCGTCGCCGTAGCCGTTCGGATCCTCCTGCACGTACACGTAGTTCTGCCCGACGTAGATGTTGTCGGGGTTCTGGAACTGGCGCGCCGGGCCGGAACGGTCGTCACCGTCGAGGATGACCTGCAGCGTGCCGCGGAGCGGGTTCGCCGGGTCGAGCACGAGGCGGTAGACGCGGCCGTACTTGGTGCGCTGGTAGCCGGCGTTGAAGCCGGTGTTGTTCTGGCCCGTCACGTTGAACCAGATCTCGCGGTTGGCCGACGCGCTCCCCTTGCGGTAGTCGAGGTCCTCGACGCGGCCGAACTGCAGCATGTTCTGCGCGAGGCCGGCGGCCTCGATCTGCGCACCCGTGGTACCCGCGGCGTTCGGCACCTGCACGAACTCGACCGGGTACGACTGCCCGACGACCATGTCGCGCTCGCGGACGTTGTTGTCGGTGCGCTTCATCACGTAGAGGCGACCCGTGCGCAGGTCGCCGCGCGCGCCGACGTACATCGCCACCTGCCCGCCGTTCACGCCCGAGTCGTCGTCGCCGATGATGACGACGGTCTGGTTCGCGTAGGCGTCCTTCGTCAGCGGCAGCGCGTTCTCGCTGTTCCAGCGGCCGAACGCGGTGATCAGCGTCGCGTCGTCGGGACCCGTGACGGCGGCCTGCGTCGGCGTGACGCCGTGGATCATGCTCTCGATGCCGCTCTCGCCGACCGTGAAGTACATCGGGCCGAAGCCGTGCTCCTCGGGCGTCGCGAGCGTCGCCGAGCAGAGGCGCCAGCGGCCCGCGGCCGAGCTGAGCACGTAGTCCATGCGGACCGGCGTGAAATTGCGGTCGAGCTGCAGGCGGCTGACGGCGAAGTTGTCCTCGTGGTTCGTGAGGAGCGTGAAGGTGCCGTCGGCGTTCTTGATGAGCCCCGAGCCGTCGGCCGAGCCGCCGAAGCGCGGGCTGTTCGGGAGCGAGTCGCTCGAGCTGATGATCGACCAGGCCTGGACGCCGGACGGCAGCCCCTTCACCAGGGCCGAGACGCCCGACGTGTTGCGCGGCACGATCGCCGGCACGACGCCGGCCTGCGTGTCATCGTCGCTGCAGGCGGCGAGGGAGAGCGCACCGACGCCCGCGAGGGCGAGGGAACGCAGCGTGGACTTCGACATGATGCGGGGACTCCGTGATGGGTCGTCGTGACGTCGTCGGCCCGGTCTCACCGGGCGCGCGAAGGTTCGACGTCCCACGCCACGGCCCCACCCTCACATCGTCACGCCCGCGCCACGGTCCGTTCGCGTTCCCGTGACCATCGGCATCGTGACGCGCACGTGGACCGCTCGTGACGCACGGTCCGATTGCATCGCTCCGCGTGCATCGTGGTGACGCGAGAACTGCGGACCGCGGAGATGCGGAGGCGCGCGAAGGGACGCGGAGGACTGCTATAAGAACAGCCGTCTCCGTCCTCCGGTCCTCTCCGTTCCTCAGATTTTCGTGTCAGTTCGAGATCCTGAACTGACATGAAACATCGGAGGAACGGAGGGGACCAGAGGACGGAGACGGCTGTTTTCACAGGCGGTTCTCCGCGATCCCTCGCGTTCCCCCGCATCTCCGCGGTCTGCAGTCGACGATCTACCTGACGTACGACCGCACGCTCAGATCACTGAAATCAGCTGCTCCGTCGGATCACCGCACGCACGGGCGTCACGGGCTTCGCGAGCGAATCGGTCCGCGGTGCCGACGACGGACGCGCGGTGCCGCGCGTGGTGCCGACGCGCACCGGCGGGAGGAGCGAGATCGGGCCGCCGCCTTCGAGGCCGAGGCGGTCGGGGGTGCGATCGGCGAGCACCTGCACGCGGATCACGCAGCTGCTGTCGCCGGCACAGCGCTCGAGCCAGCTGCCGACCTGGTTGCGCGTCACCTGCGTCGCGGGGTGCGCCTGCGGCAGGTCGTCGCGGTCCCCGATGCGCAGGCTCGGCGGCCGTGTGCGCAGGAAGCTGATGCGCGAGGGCTCGTCCTCCAGCATCGCGCGCTCGGCGTAGCCGCAGGTACCGGGCTGCAGGCGTTCGCCGCGCTGGCCGACGGCGCTGCGGAGCGGGTCGAAGTCCACCACCCACCAGCTCGCGGCGGGCTGCAGCTCACCGCGCTCGGTCCCCTGCTCGATGCCGAAGGCGAAGGGCCCGCGGCAGAGGAACGTCTCGCCCGCGGCCTCCTGGGCGGCGGCGGGACGGGCGACCGCGAACGCGACGAGCGCGGCGGCCAGCGAGGTCGTACGACGCATGTGTACCTCCGGGAGGGCGCGCCCCGGCAGGAGCGCGCTCAGCGACGGGCGGGGGCCCGCTGCGGCCCATCCGCGGCCGAGCATCCGCACCCGGTGCCGCATCCTGCATCTCCCGTACCGGCCCCGACCGTGACACGCGCCGGGCGTATCGCCCGCCAGGCCTGTCGCCCGATGTAGACGGCCGCGCCGAGGACGAGCATCGCCACCACACCCTGTTGCACGAGCGCCGACATCGTCCCTCCCATCGCTCAGCCGCCCAACCCGAGGAGCCGACCACCCTGATACACCACGAACGCCGCGCCCCACGCCAGCGCGAGCATGTAGCCGAACTGGATTCCCGCCCAGCGCCAGCCGATCCGCCCGCCGCCGGCTTCGCGCACCGTGACGGCGATCGTGCTCATGCACATCAGCGCGTAGACGTAGAACACCATCAGCGACACCGCCATCAGCGCCGAGTAGCGCGGGCGGCCGGTGGCGGGATCGGCCTCGCTGCGCAGGCGATCGCGGAGCGACTCGCTCGTCTCGTCCGCCTCGCCGACGCCGTAGATCGTCCCCATCGTGCTCACGAAGACCTCGCGCGCCGCGAAGCTCGCCGCGATCGAGACACCGATCTTCCAGTCGAAGCCGAGCGGGCGCACGAGCGGTTCGATCGCATGGCCGACGCGTCCGAGCGCCGAGCGTTCGAGCTGCAGTTCACGCGCCTGCGCCTCGGGCATGTCGGCGGGGACGCTCGTGCTCGGATACGACTTGAGCGCCCACAGCACGATGCTCGCCGCGAGGATCACCGTCCCCGCTCGGCGCAGGAAGAGCCCCGCGCGCTGCCGTACGTTCGCGAACAGCGTGCGCCAGTGCGGCAGGCGATACGGTGGCAACTCGAGGATCATCGACCGTGCCGGGCCGCGCAGCAGCGTGCGACGGAAGATCGCCGCGACGACGAGTGCGGTGACGGTGCCGAGCAGGTACATCGCGAGCATCGTCGCACCCTGCAGGTCGAAGACGCCGCCGAGGAGCGGCACCGCCGGCACGAACGCGCCGATGAGCAGCGTGTAGACGGGCAGTCGTGCGCTGCAGCTCATGAGTGGCACGACCATCATCGTCGCGAGCCGGTCGCGTCCCTCCTCGATCGTGCGCGTCGCCATGATCGCCGGCACCGCACACGCATAGCCGGAGAGCATCGGGATGAAGCTGCGGCCGTGCAGCCCGACGCGGCGCATGAGGCGATCCATGATGAACGCCGCGCGCGCCATGTAGCCCGAATCCTCGAGCAGGCCGATGGCGAGGAAGAGGATGCAGATCTGCGGCAGGAAGACGACGACGCTGCCGACGCCCGCGATCACGCCCTCGACGAGGAGTGCGCGCAGATCGCCGTCGGGGAGCAGTGCACCGACACGTTCGCCGAGCACGCCGACGAGCGCCTCGATGCCGTCCTGCAGCGGCGCCGCCCACGAGAAGATCGCCTGGAAGACGAGCGCCATGATCGCGAGGAAGACGAGCGGCCCCCAGACGCGATGCAGCGCGACGGCGTCGATCCGGTCGCTCGCGGTCCGCCGCGTCCCGCCGCGCCGCGTGACGGTGCGCGCGACGACATCGCCGATCCACGCGTAGCGCAGCTCCGCTTCGAGCGAGCGCGGATTGGCACCCGTGCTCGCGACGCGGATGCGCGCCTCGTCGAGTTCCGGCGCGAGCGCGGCGGGATCGGGATACCACGATTCGGGGCGCGGCACCGCGAGCAGTCGGAGCGCATCGAGCGTCGCCACCGCGCGGTGCACGCCCTGCGCCTCGACGAGCGTCGTCTCGAGTCGCGCGAGCGCTTCGGCCACGTCGTCCCGCAACGCGAAGCGGCGTGACGGCACCTCGTGCGACGTCGCACGCACGAGGGCGCGACGGAGCGTGTCGATGCCTTCGCCACGCGTCGCGACGGTGGGGATGACGGGAACGCCGAGCGCGTGGATCAGTTCGACCGCATCGACCGCGACGCCGGCATCGGCGGCAGCATCGACCTGGTTGAGCGCCACGACGACCGGCAGCCCGAGTTCGAGCACCTGGCTGACGAGGAAGAGATTGCGCTCGAGCTGCAGCGCATCGACGACGACGAGCACCGCGTCGGGGCGCGTACCGTCGCGCGTGCCGTGCAGCGCCGCGAGGGCGATCTCCTCGTCCGGGCTCGCCGGCGAGAGCGAGTAGCACCCGGGCAGGTCGAGGATCGTGACGCGGGCCTCACCGCTCCCCTTGAGCGTTCCCTCGACGCGTTCGACGGTGACGCCGGGGAAGTTGCCGACGCGGACGCGCATCCCGGTGAGCGCGTTGAAGAGCGTGCTCTTGCCGGTGTTCGGATTGCCGAGGAGCGCGATACGGAGCGCCGGTGCGGCGAGGGTGGCGGACGCGCTGCCGCCGGCGCCGGTGGCGGGGCGGGTCGCGGCGGGACCGGTCACGGCGGCGAAGTCACGGCGCCCGCGGGGCGGCCGTCAGCCGCGCGACGGAACGACGGTGATGCCGTTCGTGATCGCCTGGCTGAGCGCGAGGCGGGCGCCGCGGACGTCGAGCAGCATGCAGTGGCGCTGGTCCACCACGTTCACCGTGCTCCCCTCGACCAGCCCGAGCGCGCGCAGGCGACAGGCCTCGCTTTCGCCGCAGGCGAGCGCGACGACGGTCGCGGTCGCGCCGGTCGCACAGTCACCCAGGCGACAGGCCGTGGGGCGGTGCGGAGCGGAATCGGCAATGGGGAGCGCGAGTGCGGTCACGGCGGTGTCGTTGAGAATCGTTCTCAAGTGTTGCATCGAACGCTACCACGCACCGGACCGCTCTGCCAGTAGGTGCGGGCGATTGCCGACGAATTTGCTCGGTTCTGTCTCCGACGCAAAGCGGGCGCGTCGGTCACGGGTTCCCGGGGGGCGATCTGGGCGCCGGCAGTGGGGCGCGGAGGGGCGCCTGGGGGGCGCCATGGGGACAGTCCCCTCTGTCCCCCGTCGGGGACAGAGGGGACTGTCCCCACGTAACGATGTCGGTGCGCACGCGAAGATCACCGTGGGCACGGCGCGAAGAGGTGCCAGGGAAGCCGGCGGCTATGGGGGCCATGGGGGCCATGGGGACAGTCCCCTCTGTCCCCCGTCGGGGACAGAGGGGACTGTCCCCACGAAAGGATGTCGCCGCGCACGCGAAAGACACCACGGGCGCGTCGCCCTGCGCACGTCACCGCGCGAGCACCACCACCGCCCCCGCCATCGCGTCCGCATGCGTCAGCGACACGAGCGCCTGCGTCACGCCCAACTCGCGCGCCCGCGCGGCCGCACGCCCGTGGAACCGCAGCAGCGGCCGCCCGTCCGACGCGCTCACCACCTCGATGTCCTGCCACGAGATCAGCCGCGCCTCGGCCGTCCCCGCGAGCGCCTTGTAGGCGGCCTCCTTGGCCGCGAAGCGCGCCGCGAAGTGCCGCGCCGGCTCCGCGCGACGGTCGCAGTGCGCGATCTCGCCCGGCGTGAAGAGGCGACGACGGGCGCGGGCGGGATGGCGGTCGAGCATCGCGGCGACGCGCGCGATGTCCACCAGGTCCATCCCCAACCCGACGATCACGCGTCGCCGCCGCGCCGCAGCACACGACGCCAGAGCCGACCACCGGCCCCGCGCGGATCGCAGAGCACCGGCACCATCGCCAGCCACGTGTCGTCCGCGGCGTGGAAGGCGCGACCGAGCGCCGTCGTCCACGCACGCCACGCCACCCAGCGATGGTCGGCGTCGCCTTCCCGCACCGCCTTGGCCGCCACGTCGAGTCGCGCGAAGGCCGCGAACGTCCCCTCGGCCAGCTCCTCGAGCTCGTGCTGCAGCGCGCGACGATGGGGCCCCGCCTCGCCGTGCCGCTCGGCCGCGAAGGCGGCGATCACCTCACGCGCGTACCGCGCGAGCGCACCCGCCTCGAACGCCTGCAGCTGCGCGGCGATCGTCGTGGCGTCGGCCACGGCGCGGCGCGCGTCGAGGAGCGCGCCGAACCAGCGGTCATGATCGGAGCCGGGCGCGCTCCGCTCGCTGCCGAAGCCGCGCAGCGAGAGCGTCTGCTCGGGGAGCGCGCACGCCGCGCCTTCGAGCCGTGCGGCCAGCGATGCGAGCGCGGTCGGCGCGTCACCCTCGCGCGCCCGCAGTTCGAGTACGTCGCCCCCGTGCACGTACGCGACGAGGACGATGCCATCGAACGACGCCCCGTCGAGCACCGCGACCGGCACCTCGAGCGGCGATGATCGCGCGTCGTCGAGCGTGACGCGCAGTCGTCCGTCGGCGATGGTCGCGCGCCCCGCGGCATCGATGTCAGCACCGCGCCAGAGCGCGTGCACCCGCACCGGCACGACGTGCATCGTCATGCCGCGAGCACCGCGTCGCCGCGCAGCGCACGCACGACGGCCTCGGTGTCGGTGAGATCGGCGAACACGGCGACGGGCTCGTACGGCAGCAGATCGGCCGCGGTGTATCGCCCCGTCTCGACGCCGATCGCACGCGCGCCGACGCTGCGGCCGCAGGTGAGGTCGTTCGGCGTGTCGCCGACGATCACGAGACGCGATCCGTCGAACGTCGCGCCGTAGCGTCCCCGCGCGCGCTCGAGCGCGACCGGCGGCAGGGCGGGCCGATCGTGATGATCGCTGCCGAACGCACCGATCTCGAAGCGCGAGGGATCGATGCCCGCCGCGCGGAGCTTCATCGCCGCGCCGTCCGCGACGTTGCCGGTGAGCAGGCCGGCGACGAGCACGTCGTCCGCCTCGACGGCATCGAGCAGCGCGGGCACGCCCGGCAGCAGCTCCACGTGCGCGCCATCGCGCAGCTCGAGCGCCAGCAGCTCCAGGTAGCGCGCCAGCACCGCCGACATCCCGGCATCGATCGTCTCGTCGGCGATGCCGGCACGGGTCATCAGCTCGCGCACGATCTGCGGATCGGTCTTGCCGTCGAAGCGATGATCGGTCGGGCCGCTCGTGCCGAACACCTCGCGCAGCGCCTGCGCGATGCTCCGCGCGCCCGCGCCATGCGCGCGGAGCAACGTGCCGTCGATGTCGAAGAGGACGACCGTGGTCATGTCGGGGCGTGCCGGCGTGCGGGTGGTGTGGTCGTCAGGAGGCGCGCCGCGCGAGCACGATCCCGCCGAGGATCCCTGCGGCGCCGAGGAGCTGCGCGACGGTCGGTGCGTCGTGCTGGAGCTGCCACGCGACCAGCAGCGCGATGAAGGGCTGCAGGTTGCCGTACATGCTCGTCCGTGTGGGACCGAGCTGCGCGAGCCCGCGGTAGTAGATCACGTAGGCGAGCCCCATCGCGCCGACACCGGCATACGCGATCGCGCCCCACGTCCCCGTGTCGAGCGTCGTCCAGGGCGTCCGCAGCAGCGACGGCACCGCGAGCGCCACCAGTGGCACGACGCCGCCGATCAGCGTGATCACCGTGACGTGCAGCCCGTTGAGGCGCGCCGCGAGCGGGCGCAGCAGCGTCGCATAGACGCCCCAGGTGAGACAAGCGGCGGCGACGAGCACGTTGCCGAGCATCGAGCCGGGCCGCGAGGGATGTGCCTGGTCGCCGAGCATCACCATCGCCACGCCGGCGATGCTGCACGCGACGCCGACGAGCAGCTGCCGCGTCAGCTTCTCGGTACGCGTCAGCCAGCCGATGAGCGCGAGCACCGCCGGCGATGCGGCGAGGATGAGCGACGCCGAGCCGCCACGTGTGCGCGGCACACCGCCGATGAAGAGGAGCTGGTAGATCCCGTTGCCGATCACGCCACAGCCGAGGAGGCGGAGGGTGTCGGCGCGCGACGGCCACGGCACGCGCACCGTCGCCAGCGCGAGCACGACCAGCACCACGAGGCCGAGCGTCATGCGCGCCGCGTTGAACGCCCACGCGTCCATGTGCGCCGCGCCGTACTGCACCGCGAAGAAGTTGCCGCCCCAGATGAGCGCCATGAGGACGAGGAGCGCGTCGGTGCCACCGATGCCCGAGCCGGACGTGCGCGCGGCGGCGGCCGGCATCGGTGCGACGGGCGTGGCGGCACCGGTCGGGACGGCACTCGGGGCTGGAACGACGGAGGACGACATCCCCCGAAGATAGTCCATCCCGGGAGCGCCCCCTTCCGGCGACGACCGGCGGCGGGTACGCTGCCGCATGCACATCCAGTTCGCCCTCTTCGCCGACGCGGCGAACGTGTCGCAGGAAGGGAAGCTCAACATCCTCGGCGTCTTCGACGCGCTGCAGGTGGCCGTGCTTCCGTCGCTCCATCCACGCGCGATCTTCGTCCTGCGGGTGAAGGCGACGCCCGAGGACGAGGGCGAGCACGAGGTCGGGCTGGCCTGGCTCAACCCGCAGGACACGGTGCTCTGGTCGTCGACCGGCAACCTCGCCGTCGGCCCCGCGCCCGAGGGGAGCGATGGCGTGGACATCCCGCTCATCGCCGCGCTCGACCTCCCACTCGACCAGCCGGGCCGCTACCGCATGGCCGTCACCTTCGACGGCGACGACGTCGCGCGGATCCCGCTGCACGTCTCGCTTCCGCTGATGCAGAGCGGTTTCCCGTTCCCCGCACCGCCCGCTGGTCTCGTCAGCTGATCTTGCGGCTAGCCTGCGGTCACTTTTCGCGAACGTCTGGAACGGCGGGAACGGCGGGAACGGCGGGAACGCAGAGGACGCAGGGGCGACGGAGAGAGCGCAGAGGGTGCTGTCGGCGGCGTTGGCTGTCGGGCGTCGTCGGGCCGTTCGTTTGGGCGTCGGGCGAGCATCGCTGAACTGCCTTGACACGGAGGCACGGAGAACTGCCGGAGGGCGGAGGGTGCGCGTGGTCGGCCGTGCGCGTGGTGGCGGCGAAGTGCTTTGGATGGGCGCCGAGCGTACGGAAGGCTCCGATCGCTCGGCGCCCATTCAAACAACCACTCCCGTCGTGCACGACGGCACGCGGGACGCACCCTCCGCCCTCCGGCAGTTCTCCGTGCCTCCGTGTCATGGCTTTTTGGCGTTGCGTGACATTGTCGGACAGGAAGAGCCGTCAACTCGATCTGAAGCGAGCATCGCCACTCCGCACCTCTGCGCCCCCGCCGTTCACCCTGCGCCCTCTGCGCACACGCGGTTCCGCGAAGCCGGAACGTCAAGGATCCAGGCTGGAGTCGGACGGAACGACACGCCGCGCCCCGACGTACGACGCGACCAGCGCCCGGACGTAGGGATCGTCGTCGTCGCCAAGCCATTCGACCGCGAAGCCACCGCGACCGAGTGACACGTGCGCCATGCGATTGCCGGCGAGCGCGACGCCGACGTGGGTCACGCGGCCATCCTCACGATCACTGAAGCAGAGCAGGTCGGCCGCTTCGACCGCGGCGCGGTCGATCGGGTCGCCCACGCTGCCCTGTTGCCACGCGTCGCGCGGCAGCGTCACGCCGTGCAAACCGTAGAGCGACTGCACGAAGCCGCTGCAGTCGCATCCCCACGGCGTGATCCCGCCCCAGAGATAGCTCGTCCCCTCGAACCACTCGGTCGCGCTCTGCGCGATCGCCCCCGCTTCCATCGGGAAGACGTCGTGGAGCTGGGCGAGCGACACCTCCTGCCCCTGCTCGACCTCCTCGTCGAGATCGAGCCACGCGCCGAGCGGGAGCGCACGCGCGCCGTGCCGTTCACTGCGCACGACGACACCGAGCGAGACGCGCGGCACGTAGGTGAGCACGAAGTCCTGCCCGTCCGCCGCCGGCACGACCACGTTGTCGTCGACGATGCGCATCAGGTATCCCTCGTGCACCCACCCCTCGTAGTCGTCGAGCCCGCGCACCCGCACCCACGCCCGCTCGCGCGCCAGCACGTACAACGGATGGCCCGCAAGCCGCTGCGACCGCTGCTCACTCCCCGCACTCGGCGCCGCCATCAACGGCGCGATCGCCGCCCGCACGAACGCATGCCCGATCACGCCGGTGGGGCCTTTCGCGTCAGCACCCATACGTCTCGTCGCTCATCGCGGTCGGTGTGCGTGGTGAGAAAGGTCGTGACTGACGACCGCGGAGATGCGGGGGCGCGCGAGGGGACGCGGAGAACGGACTGTGGAAACTGCTGTCTCCGTCCTCCGGTCTCCTCCGTTCCTCCGAAGTCCAAAGCGGTTCAGGATCCTGAACGAATGAAGAAGATCGGAAGAACGGAGACACATCGTCGTCTCCGTCCTCCGGTCCCCTCCGTTCCTCCGATCTTCCGTGTCTGTTCGAGATCCTGAACTGCAATGGAACTTCGGAGGAACGGAGAAACCCGGAGGACGGAGACAGCAGTTCCCACAGTCGGTTCTCCGCGTCCCTTCGCGCCCCCCCGCATCTCCGCGGTCTGCAGTCCGCCGGACCCGCACCGACTCAATACTCCCACTTCCGCTGCAGGTCCAACCCGAACTGCTGCGGCGTCGGCACGAAGTTGCGCGCGTTCACCGCGGTCTGGCACATCAGCACGTTCGTCGGCGGCTCGATGCCGATGCTCGCGGAGACGCGCGGGTTGAAGCGGTACTCGAGCTTCGCGCCGATCGAGTTGACCAGCGTGCCGTAGTCGATCCCCTGCTGCGCGTTCGTGCCGGCGGCGGGGGCACCGAAGAGGTTGAGGCAGAGGCCGACCGTCGCGCGCACGAAGGTGCGGCTGCCGAGCTGCACGCCGCCACCGAGACGCGTACTCGCGAGCGCCGAGCCGACGCCGAACTGCTGCCCCTGCACGCCGCCCGCCGTCTCGATCTGGAACTGGTCGAGGCCGAGCGCCTGGGCGACGCGTCCGCCGAGGGCGGAGCCGAGCGTCGGGAGCAGCAGGTTCGCGGCCTGGTTGCTGTACCGGTCGGCGACGTTCGTCACCGAGTAGCTCGGGCGTCCCGTGAACAGGTAGCTGATCGCATCGCTCTCGCTCAGCGGGAGATTGGGATCCGCGCTCCCGAGCTTGAGCGTCGGCGTTTCGAGTGTCCCGCCGATCGCGATGCGGATCGGCACGTCGCGATCGGCGCGCGTGAACTGGCGCACGGTGTAGACGGCGGTGATGTCGAGCGCCGGGTTGAGCGTCGGCTCGCCGAAGAAGCGGAGCGCGCCGCGCTCGACCTCGAACGTGCGCTGCACGGCACCGTAGCCGAGGTTGAGGCGATAGGTGCCGCGCTCGGTGGCGAGCGATCCGTCGAGCGCGAGCTGTGCGCGCGTGCTGTCGACCGGATCGCGCCCGAGCGTCACCCCCAGTTCGCCCGCGAGCTTGATGTTCGCTTCGGCCGACCGCAGCCAGACGTCGCTCCCCATCACCAGCCGCACGTTGTCGATCGAGAGGTTGCGCACGAACGGGCTCGGGCTCGCCGCGAGCAGCGTCCGCCCGGCCGTCGTGGTCGTGTCGATGAGCGCGAGGAACTCGGGGTCGTCGATCGGGACGAGGTTCTTGGCCACGCCCAACTCGGGGATCGCGATGTCGGCACGCGGGATCAGCAGCGAACCGGCGAGCGTCGCCGCCTCGCTGCTCCCGCGTACGCGCACACCGTCGCCGATGGTGCTCAGGTTCATCGACGCGATCCGCGGCCGGTCGAGCACGCGCAGGTTCGCCGCCTGCACCGCGACGTCGAACGTCGGGCGGTCGACGTCGGCGAAGCCCACGGTGCCGCGCAGCGTCGCCGAGCCACCGCGCGTGCCGGCGCCGGAGATGGCGAGCCGCGGCAGCACGACCGAATCGCCGCGGAAGTCGAGACGCCCGCTCATCCCCGTCATGCGCACGCCGAGATCGGGGAAGGTGGCGCTCCCGTCCACCAGCGCGAGCGTCCCCGTGGCGCGCGGCGCCGACGGTGTGCCCGACACCGCCAGCGATCCCGCGAGATGGCCTTCGGCGCGCACCAGTCGCGGCGTGATCGCCTCGAGGAGGCCGAGGCGGAGCGAGTCGAGGCGCAGCGTGCCGCTCAACGGCCGCGCGCCCTGCACGCGCGGCAACCCGGCGAGCGTCGCCGCGGCGGGGAGCACGAGATCGGCGACCAGCAATTCGTCGCCACCGTCCGCGATGCGCGTGCCGACGCGGAGCCGCTCGTCGCGGTAGCGCGCATCGAGCGTCGCGTCACCGATCCGTGTCTCGCCGACCGCGAGCGCATCGACCCGCGCCGTCAGATCGACTTCGGGTGCCGCGCGTGACCCGTGCACGCGCACCACCGCGCCCAGTGCACCGCCGAGCGGCCGCTCGCGCGGTGCGAGCCATGCGAGATCCGCGAGCGCGACACGCTCCGCGCTCGCCGTCGCATCGAGCGAGTCGAGCGCGACGAGGCGGCCTCCGAGCCGCAACCGCCCTGCACCCGCATCGCGCAGCACGAGCGCGTCGAGCAGCGTCACCGCGCCCGTGCGACGGAACGTCGCCGGTGCATCGAGCAGCCAGTGCGCGCGCGGCCCTCGCGCATCGAGCGTGTCGAGCATCGCGACCAGCGTGTCGCCCGCGCCCGGCGCCCAGTGCGCGCGTGCCGTCACGCGCAACGTCGAATCGCCGCTCGCATCGAGTGCGGCGGCACCGGTGCCGTCGGCGTCACCGCGCACCCGCGCCGACACCATGCCGAAGCGCGCCCCGGACACCGCCGCGGAGTCGAGCCGCAACTCCGTCTCGCCGCGCCAGCGACCGCTCACGATCGTGGCGTCGGCGCGCGCGTCGAGGCGATGCGCGCGCAGTGCACCGCGCACGAGCTGATCGCCCGCCACCGTCGCCGCCACGCGCAGCGAATCGGTGCGGCCGGCGAGCGTCGCTCGCAGTGAGAGCGTCCCCGCGAGCGTGTCGTCCGGCGTGGCGATCCATGGACGCAGCGCTCCGAGCGAATCGACGAAGCCGCGCACCACGAGTGTGTCGCTCGCTCCCGCGCGGAGCCCGAGCCCCCCGGTCACGAGCAGCTGGCCGACGTCGCTCGACACGCCCGCCGTGTCCACGCGCATCCGGCCGTCGGCGAAGGTGAGCGCGACCTGTCCGGTCGTGATGCGCGCGTCGTCCACCACCGACCGCTCGAGCGTCGCGGCGGCAGTGCCGGTGAGCGTCGCGAGCGAGCCGCCGTGCACGTCGAGGCGCGATGCGACACCGAGCAGCGTCGATGGCAGCGACGGCCGCGCGAGCGCGCGACGCAGGTCGAGCCCCTGCGCCAGCAGCGTGCCGCGCACGCCGTAGTCGGTCGCCGGATCGGCGTCGATCAGCCCGCGCCACTCGAGGCGGCCCGCGTCGCCGGCGAGCGCCGCGGTGACGTCGAGCGCGGGCAGCGTGCCGCGCACGGCGATCGGCCCGCTCATCGTGCCACGCAACGGGATCAGCGGATACGAGTTCGCGAGCATCGTCCACGAGAGCTGCGGCACGTCGAGCTGCACGTCGTAGCGCACGAAGTCGTCGAGCAGCGTGATGCGCCCGCCCCCGGTGACGTGGCTCGGCGGCGCGCCACTCCCGTCGTCGTGCCAGAGATCGGCGTCGCGGAGCCGCACGTCGGTCCAGATCGAATCGAGGCGCACGCGCCCGCGTACCCAGCCGTTCACCTGCGCGAACGCCGGATTGAGTGCGCGCGGCGTGCGCAGGTCGGCGCGTTCCATCTCGAGCGCGAAGTCGCGGAACCGCGCATCCGCGGGGAAGAGGATGTCGAGCCCGCCCGAGCCGCGCCCGCTGCTCGTCGCACCGGCGACGTTCGCATCACGGAAGGTGAAGCGCACGTCGTCCACCGCGAACCGGTCAAGCGGTCCGCCACGCGCGACCACGCGCCCGGTGAAGCTGCCGCGCCACGGATACGGAAAGGGTGCGCCTCGGAAGGTGCGGAGCAGCGCGAAGTCGAGCGGTTCGGCGACGAGATCGACGTCGGTGAGCTGCACCACCGGCCCGCCCACGGCCCACGTCATCCGCCCACGCAGCCGCGACCCGTTCGAGCGCGCGTCCATGTCGCTGATCGCGTAGCGCAGCACCTGCGGATCGCGCGGCCGGTTGCGGATGCGGAGCATCATCGACCCCGACCCCTCGCGCGGGAAGGTCCCGGTGAGCCACGCGATGTCGCGCATCGCGACCGAGTCGCCGCGCACGTCGATCGTGTAGATGATCGGCCGCCCGCCGCCCCAGCGCACGTCGCCCCACGCCGCGCCCCGCGATCCCGGCAGCCGGAAGCGCAGCGTGTCGAGCCAGATCGTGTCGCCGGCCCAGCGCACGTCGCCCTGCGCCGCCTCGAAGCGGAAGGGCGGATCGTGTTCCGTCGCGCGGAGCGACGTCACACGGAAGAGGCGCCCCGCGGTGTCCGGATGCGCCCACCGCACCACGCTCGCCGCCGCGGCGCCGTCGGTCCAGCGCCACGTGCGACCGAAGCCCGTCGCCATGTCCGCGCGCCGCCGGATGATCGCGTCGGTGCGGGCGGTGTTCGTCGCGATCGCACTGTCGCGCTTCGCACCCTGCAGCGAATCGGCCGGCGACCACGGCATCGTGAGCAGGAACGCCCCGCGCTCGATCACGACGTTCTCGAGCCGCACGAAGTCGCCGAGACTCCCCTTGGGCCGCGGTGCGGACGCCGTGCGCGACGGCGGGAAGATCCGCTTGTAGTTCCAGTCACCGCCGCGCACCGCGTCGCCGTCGGCGTACTTGATGACGTGCGCGTGCAGCGAGCCGACGCGCGCGCGCCGGATCACGATGCGGCGGTCGAGCAGGTCGCGCAGGTCCCACGCCACCTCGACGCGGCCGAGCGCGAGCAGCACCGTCCCGTCGCGCTCCGCGATCTCGAGCGAGTCGAGCGTCACGCCGTCGAGCAGGTCGCCGCCGATGCGCCCGACGTGCAGCCGCCCCTTCACCGAACTCGCGAGCCGTTCGACGATCGTCCGCCGCACGAAGTCGCGTCCGCGCTCGGTGCGCGTGAGCACCAGCGCCGACGCCACGAGGCCGAGCGCCATCACGAAGACGGTCGCGAGCCCGGCGGCGATGACGACGCGGCGACGCTTGATCGCCATCTCAGAACGCCTGCCCGATGGCGAAGAAAAACGTCACCGGCCCCAGGAGCCCGAACTGCGGCCTGGGCGCGTAGCTGCCGGGGCACGAGCTGTACGCATCCTGCACGACTACCGTGCGATCGCCGCTCGTCACCTGCCGCGCCACTATGCCGTTGCCCGGGCTCACGCAGAGCAGCGGGGCCGTGCCGTCGGGGCGGATCGCATCGTTGAAGTACGCCGCCCCCGCGCGCGGCGCGAAGTCGTTGTAGCCGAAGTCGAGCCGGATCACACCGATCGGCGAGAAGAAGCGCACGCCGATCCCCGGCGTCACCTTGAGCGTCGCGTCGCGCAGGCTCGGATCGCTCGCACCGCGGCTCCACACCTGCCCCGCGTCGGCGAAGAAGGTGAACTGCAGTACGTTCGGCAGCACCGGGCTCCGCACGCGCAGTTCGGCGTTGCCCACCGCGACCGTGTTGCCTCCCACTGGGACGATGCGGAGCGGCTGGTCGCCCGGCGCCACTTCGAGCGTGAAGGTGGTGTCGGTCAGCGGGACGCGTCGCGGCTCCTGGTTCATCACGTACGCCACCGGCCCGAGTTCGTTCTGCCGGAAGCCGCGCACCGTCGTCGGACCGCCGGCGTAGAGTCGCTCCTGCGGCGGGACGAGACTCTCGCGCGTGCCGAACACCGCGCCGAGCTGCACGCGGAGCGCGAGCGTCATCGCGCTGCCGAGCGTCCAGTAGCGCGCGCCGTCGACCACCGCGGTGCTGAAACGGAAGGCCGTGTCGCTCGCCGTGATCGGCGACGCGTGGCGCAGCGAGAGCCGCGCGAAGCTCCCGCGTCGCGGGTTGAACGGATTGTCCGTGCGATCGCGCGTGAAGTTGGCACCCAGGATGCCGATGCGACGCGTCGTCTCGAAGATCGCGCGGTCCTCGGGCGTGCACCGGTTGAGGACCGAGCAGAAGAGCGCCGGCTGCGCCTCCGTGCGCCCGAACGAGAGATCGTACGCCAGCGTCGTCGGGATGCGATGGAACGGCTCGACGGTGACGCTCGCGACGGCGCCGATCGGCGTCGTGCGACGATACGCACGGAATTCGGAGCGACGCTCGCTGTAGAGCGTCAGGTCGGGCAGGCGCAGCCCGCCCACCCCGATCGGCGGACGCAGCGTCGCGCCGACGTAGTAGTTCAGGCGATCGCTGTACGGATCGCGATCCGGCGTCACCTCGGGACAGAGCCCGCCCGCGCCATCGACGTCGAGGGGTGCGCCGACACCGACCTTGCTGATGCGCCCCTGCAGTTCGAGCCGGCGCGCACGTCGCATGAAGTTGCGGTTCACGTACTCGGCCTGCGCACGCACGCAGTCGAGCGTGCCGAAGCCCGCGCTCACCGTGCGGCTCTTCACGAACCGCTCGGCCACGTCCACCGCGACGTCGAGCGTGATCGAGTCCTGCTGCACCGCCTGCGCCACCGCGGCCTGCTCGGCGCGCTCGATGGCCGCCTTCTCGTCGGCCGTCGAGGCGGAATCGCGCCGCGCCTGTGCGGCGCGCTGCGTGACGATCGGCTCGATGCGCACCTGCTGGAACGCGTCGGTCTGGTAGAGCGCACGCGTCGCCCGCTCGAGCGCCGTCTGACTGAATCGCTGCCCCGATCGCAGCCCCGTCAGCGATGCCACCACCTCGGAGGGCACCTGCTGGCCGCGCCCTTCACGCGGCGTCACGCGCACGCGCACCACGCCGAGCGTCACGTGCGGCCCCGGATCGACGGTCCACCGCACCGTCGCGACGCGATCGGCGCCCGTGCCCCAGGTGTCGGTGGCGAGGAAGAGCTGCGCGAACGGCCGTCCCGCATCGGCGAGCCGGCGACGCAACGTGTCGCGCGACGCCTCGAGCAGGTACTGGTCGAACGGATCACCACGGCGGAGCGGGAGATCACGCGCGATCGCGATGCCGTCACGCACACCGTCGAGCCCCGTCACCGCGAGCGTGTCCACACGGATCGGCCGCCCCTCGCGAATTCCGAAGCGCACCGACATCGTGCGCCCCTCGCGCGTCACCGCGGTGTCGACCGCCGCATCCGGGAAGCCGCGCCGCCGATAGTAGAGCACGAGCCGCGCCCGATCGATCGCGACCAGCGCCGGACTGCCGCAGCGTCGCACACCGAACACCGAGCCGAGCGCCGGAATGCGGCGCGAGACGTCGCTCGCCGTGAGCGCGATGACGCTCGCCAGCTGGCCACTGGCGACCGACGCATTGCCGCGGAAGTCGATCGAACGCACTTCGAGTTCGGCGGCGTCGCACTGATCCCGCTGCGCCTCCGCGCGCGTCGCCACGAGGCACCCGGCCACCGCGAGCACCGCCGCCCGGACGATGCCGCGGATCGGACCGGGAACGGAGTGGCGGCGGAAGACCAACGGAACGGGACGGCGGGTCGGAGTGTCCGGGCGAGTGACGCGTCGCAATCTCCCGCCCGGCGGGACCGAAGTCAACGCGATGCAGTCGCTTGCGCGACAACGACTTGGACGACGCATCGCACGACCGCTGGTACGATCTGCGGTGCGCCGCGGTTCCGTGCCGCGGGGCGTCGCCGCACGCAGCGCTCAGTCGGCCGTCTGCCCGAAGATCGCGAGGTTCGACGAGTGTCCCGGATTCACCTTCTTCTCCGGGTAGATCCAGTGCACCGCCTGGTTGATCGCGATCGCCGCCTCGCCGAAGCCGACCGAGATCAGCTTGAGCTTCCCGGGATAGATCGTGATGTCGCCCGCGGCGTAGATGCCCGGCCGCCCCGCCTCCATCCGCGTCGTGACGCGGATCTCGTCCTTCTCGACGTCGAGCCCCCACGTCGCGAGCGCGCCGATGTCGGAGACGAAGCCGAGCATCGGCAGGATCGCGTCGCACTCGACGGCGACCGTCACCTTGCTCTTCGTGTCGCGCAGCACCGCCCCCGTGAAGCGCGACCCGTCCTCGGAGACGATCAGGTCGTGCAGCTCGTGGAAGGTGTGTACCGACGTGCGCTCGCCCGCGGCCGCCGCGGCCAGCACGTCGTCGACGGTCGCCTGATGCGCGCGGAAGCGGTCCGACCGGTGCGCCAGCGCCACGTGGCAGCCGCGCATGCGGAGCTGCTGCGCCCAGTCGAAGGCGCTGTCGCCACCGCCGATGATCAGCACCTTCCTGCCATCGTACTTCGACGGATCGAGCACCACGTCGTCGATGCCGCGCCCGTACCACGGCTCGGCCACCGCCTGCGGCAGGCGACGCGGGCTGAACGCGCCGATCCCCCCCGCGATCACGATCGCCTTCGTCGGGAAGTCGCCGTCGGTCGTGCGCAGCACGAACTGGCCATCCTCCTCGTCGAGCCCCGTGACGGTCCGGTTGAGATGCATCGGCATCCCGAACTGGCGCGCCTGCTGCTCGAGCCCCGCCACGAGATCCTTCGCGAGCACGCGCGGGAAGCCCGCCACGTCGAAGATGAACTTCTCGGGGTAGAGCGCCTGCAACTGCCCCCCGGCCTGCGGGAGCGCGTCGATGATCTGCGCGCGGATGCCACGCATGCCGGCGTAGAAGAGCGCGTAGAGTCCCGTGGGCCCCGCGCCGATGATCGTGATGTCGGTGGATTCGTGCCGCATCCCCAAAGATCGCCGGGCCGGGAAGTGCCGCCGCGGCGCGCGCCCGTCGCCCACCCCGTCCCGCACGGCCCTCGGCCGGGACTACTTTCCGGCCATGGCTTTCAAGATCTACACCCGTACGGGTGACAGGGGCGACACGGGCCTCTTCGGTGGTGGGCGCGTCGGCAAGGATCATCCGCGCGTCGAGGCGTACGGCGACGTGGACGAACTGAACGCGACGCTCGGCCTCGCCCGCGCGATCGAACTGATGCCGCGCATCGACGACGTCCTCCTCCCCGTGCAGCGCGACCTCTTCGCGATCGGGGCGCTGCTCGCGACGCCCGACCGCGAGAAGATGGCCGAGCAGCTCGGCAAGGCGCGCATCGACGACGACCGCATCGCGGAACTCGAGCGCGCCATCGACGACGGCGAGGCCGAGCTCCCGCCGCTCACGAGCTTCATCCTCCCGGGCGGCACGCCCAAGGCGAGCGCGCTGCACGTCGCGCGCACCGTCTGCCGCCGCGCCGAACGCCGCGTGATCACGCTGCGCAACGCCGAGGACATCCCGGATCTCGTGGTGATCTACCTCAACCGGCTCTCGGATCTGCTCTTCACGCTCGCGCGCGTCGCCAACACGCGCGCCGGCGCCGGTGAGGTGCCGTGGTGAGTGCGTGCGCGCCGCGTCGGTCGGCGCCGCGATCCGCGTGATCGACGACGCCGGCACGTCCGGCGACGCGCTTCCGTATCCGATCCACGTCGGACACGCGCTCCTCGGCCGACTTCCCGCGATCGTGCCGGCACTCGAGGCGGCGCACCGCGTCGTCGTCGTCACCGACACCACCGTCGCCGCGCACCACGCCGCGCCGCTCGTGCGCACACTCGGTGAGGCGCGCACGCTGCTGCTCACCGTCGCGCCCGGCGAACGGGCCAAGTCGCGTGCGCAGTGGGCCGCGCTCACCGACGCGATGCTCGCCGCCGGCGTCGGTCGCGACGCGGTCGTCGTCGCGTTGGGCGGCGGCGTGGTCGGCGATCTCGCGGGCTTCGTCGCCGCCACGTTTCTGCGCGGCATTCCCGTCGTGCAGTGCCCGACGACGTTGCTGGCGATGGTCGACGCGTCGATCGGCGGCAAGACCGGCGTCGATACGCCGTCCGGCAAGAATCTCGTGGGCGCCTTCCATCCACCCCTCGCCGTCGTCGCCGATCTCGACGTGCTCGCGACGCTCCCCGCGACCGAACGTGCGCAGGGGCTCGCCGAATCGCTCAAGCACGGCGTCGTCGCCGACACGGACTATTGGAATGCGGTGACGCACGCGCTGCCGTGGCCCGACGACGGACGCACGCTGCATGCACTCGTCGCCGGGAGCGCGCGCATCAAGAGCGGCGTCGTCGCACGCGATCCGCACGAACGTGGCGAACGCGCGATCCTCAACTTCGGCCACACCATCGCCCACGCGATCGAACGGCTGCGTGCCTTCGCCATGCCCCATGGCGAGGCCGTCGCGATCGGCATGGTGGTCGAGGCGATGATCGCCGAACGCACCGGCCACGGCGACGCATCCGTCGCGCGCGCACTCCGTGATGCGCTGCCACGCGCGGGGCTGCCGGTGCACGTGCCCGCCGACCTCGATGCCGATGCCATCGTCGCCGCGACGGCCGGTGACAAGAAGAGTCGCGCGGGCATCGTGCGCTACGCATTGCCGGCGGCGATCGGGCGCATGGCGCGCGACGCCGACGGACAGTGGGCCATCGCGGTCGCGCCCGACGTAGTGCGCGACGCGCTCCTCGCCGCCCGCGCGCCGGCGTGACGGCGCCACCACCCTCGCGTCCTCCGCGTCGTCGGCGCGTCTCGCCGCGACGCCTCGCGTTCCAGCTCGCCGTCGGCGCGATCGCCGTCTGGGCGATCACGCATCCCCGGTCACCGCTCGCGACGCGCACCGAGGAACTCGCGCGTCGCGCCGCCGGCGACACGATCGTCGACCCGCCGAGCGACACGATCGCCACCGATCGTGACGACGCGTCGGCACGCAGCGGCGCGTTCGCCGACTCGATGACGCTCCCGCGCCCCGGCGACAGCACTGACGCACGTCGCCCCGGTGCCGCACTCGCCCCGCCCACCACCGCGCCACTCGGCGCCGGTGGGCGCCCGTACTCCCCGCTCGGCGATCCCGCCGGCGAGCTCCCCGTGCGCGAACGTCTCGGTCGCCCCACGCTGCGCCGTCCCCCGTGGCTCGCGGGCGACGACAGCAGCGGACGCCCGCTCCTCCGCTTCCCGCGCCTCCGCACGATCAAGTCGCGCCTCTTCCTCTCGGTCGAGGAACGGGCCCGCGGCGGCGAGCGCGTCGCCGTGACGATCACCGCCTACTGCCTGCAGGGGCGCACGCGTCGCGGCAATTGGGTACGCGACGGCATCGTCGCCGCGGATCCACGCCTCTTCCCGCTGGGGCGCGAGATCGAACTCTGGGTCGGGCGTCGCGCCGTGGGCCGCCATCTCGTGGACGACACCGGCAGCGCGATCAAGGGCGCCAAGCTCGATCTCTGGGTCGCCGACTGCGGCGACGCGCGACGCTTCGGTCGTCGCCGTGGCTACGCACAGTTGGTCGCCCGCGGCGGCTGACGCACCGGAGTCACCGCGTCCGGAAACCGGACATCCCTGACACGTCGCACCACCGTTTGTCAGGCACGAACGGACCCGACCGCAGGACATTCCCTGAAATTCGCGCGCGACAGGAACGAACCGCGAACAGCTCGGAATTGCCCTGATGCGTCACGACGGAGTGACGCTCACCGGACCGCGCGAACGCCCTCTCGTTCACGGGACACCGTGTGAAGGATCTCCCGATCGTGCGGCGCCGGTCCCCCGCCGATCGTGCCCGTGGAAGCTGGTCCACAGCCCCGTGGACATGCCCGTCATGTCCACGTCCCGTCCGAGGAGAGCGGTATCCATGTCCCGTCGCCCGCCGCCGCGCAGCCGACCCGTCGAAATCGCCCCCATCGGCGGCAGCGCCTTCGACCAGTATCTCGCGGACATCAAGCGACTCCCCATGATCGGCAGCGTCGCCGAGGAGCGCGAGCTCGCGCGTCGCGCGCGTGACGGCGACACCACCGCCGCCGAGCGGCTCGTCACCGCGAACCTGCGCTTCGTCATCAGCTACGTGAAGAAGTACCAGGGGCACGGGCTCGACCTCGCCGAACTCGTCGCCATCGGCAACGAGGGGCTCCTCAAGGCGATCCGCAAGTTCGATCCCGACCAGGGCGTCAAGTTCATCTCGTACGCCGTCTGGTGGATCCGGCAGGCGGTGCTCAAGGCGCTCGCCGAGCAGACGCGCGCGATCCGCGTGCCGCTCAACCAGAACTCGGCGCTGCTGCGCATGACCAAGGCCGAAGCGGTGCTCGCGACGCGTCTCGGTCGCGAGCCGACCGACGCCGAACTCGCGCAGATGATCGACGAGGATCCGGGCACCGTGCGCGCGCAGCGACGCATGATCACCTCCGAAGTCTCGCTCGACGCCCCGGTCGATCGCAGCGATCGCGACGCCGCCACGATCGGCGAGCGCTTCAGCGCCCTCGACGGCGACGACATCGAGGAGGCGACCGACGACGAGTTGATGCGCAACTTCGTGCGCACCGCCCTCGACCGGCACCTCTCGCCGCGCGAACGGCAGATCCTCGTGCTCTACTACGGCCTGGGCGAGCACGGCGAGGCGATGACGCTCGAACACATCGGCGACATGCTCGGCGTCACGCGCGAGCGCATCCGCCAGATTCGCGAGCGGGCCTTCGAGAAGCTGCGCGAGAGCCCCGACGGGGACGCGCTGGCCGGCTTCTGGCAGGTGGCCTGACGCAGTCGTGCGACGACGTGCGCGGGGGGGGGTGACGCCCCTCCGCCGAGGACCCGCCATGAGCATCCCCGACAACCTCGCCTCGACGCCGCACGGCGTCTCCGGGCCGCTCGCCATCCCGCTCCATCTCGACGCGCTCCTCGACGCCGTCGAATGCGAGTTGCGCCGCATCGCCGTGCGCATCCGCATCCTGCGCGAGGGGATCAGCGAGTTGCGGAGCCGACCGGCCGACGCCGAGCGCGCCTTCACCGATCCCGATACCGGTGAGACCGACACGCTCGAGGATCTCGAGCAGTCGGTCGCGATGTACGAACGCGATCGTGACGCGCTCGTCGACGTGCTCGCGTGGGGACGGAGCGGCAGCGCCGCCCGCTGGCGCGTGCTCGACGACGAATCACGCCGCCCGCTCGATCCCGCGCGGCTCTACGTGCGGCTCACCGTGCCCGCGATGACCATCGAGGAGATGGACGCGCACGTGGACGGCGGCCTCGCGTTCTGATCGCGCGCGTCACGCGTCGTCGCGTCACGCGTGCGTCGCGCGCGCGACGCACGCACCGCCGTTGCTTCGAGCGTCCTCGGCCATTACATCACCGTCGTCTCCTTCGTGGTGGATGCATCCGATCGGACCTGGCTTCAGGCGACGCTGCCGACGCACCGACCCGACCGCGCCGCACCGTGCTCGTCGTCGATGACGAGGAGCTCCTGCGCGCCGCGCTCGTGCGCTACTTCGCCCGACAGGGGTGGATGGTGATCGAAGCGGGCGACGGCGACGAGGCGCTCGTGCGGCTCGCGGCGACGCCGCTCCCCGATCTCGTCATCGCCGACCGGTGCATGCCGCGCCGCGACGGCGTCGCGTTGCATGCCGCCCTCGCGGTCGAACGACCGTCGCTCGCCGCGCGGTTCATCCTCGCCTCGGGCGATCCGGGCGCCGAGGATGTCGTCGCCTTCCGCGAGCGTACCGGCTGCACCGTCGTCGGCAAGCCGTTTCCGCTCGCGGAGCTGCTGGCGCATGCCGAACGCATCGTCGGGACGCCGCAGCCGGACCGCCACTGCGCCTGACGCGGGCACGGTGGGGGCACGGTGGGGACAGTCCCCTCTGTCCCCCGCTGGGGACAGAGGGGACTGTCCCCACCGTGCCCGGCCGCGCCGCGCCGCACCACCCTCCCCGTGACCGCTACCTTCCGCAGGTGACGACGTACCGCCTGCCGCTCTTTCCGCTCGGGATGATCCTCTATCCCGGGGCGGACGCGCCGCTCCACATCTTCGAGCCGCGCTACCGCCGCCTCCTCGCCGATGTCCGGTCGGGTGACGGCCGCTTCGGGATCATCACCGCGCCCGAAGGCGCGGGCGAGGGCGGCATCCCGGCGGGACGCATCGCCGCGCTGGTCAAGGTCACCGCGGTCGAGCCGCTCTCCGACGGCCGCTCGGACATCGTCGTGCGGGGCGTCGGCCGCGTGGTGCTGCGCGAGTGGCTCGCCGATCCCGCACCGTACCGCGTGGGTCTGGTCGCGCCGCTCGACGATCGCACGGAAGGCGACGCGGCCGTCGCCCCCGCGACCGTGCGCGTCCGCGAACTCGCACGGCGCGCGCTGCTCGCCACCTTCGCGCTCAAGGAGCTGCCGGGCGAACCCCAGCCGCTGGCCGATGATGCGGCCGCGCTGTCGTTCCAGGTGGCCGGCATGCTCGCACTCGACGACGACGATCGCTACGCGCTGCTCGCCGCCGATCGCGTGAGCGAGCGACTCGCGCTGCTCGAGTCGCGGCTCGGCGCCGGCGTGCGCGGCGTCGAGGCGCGCGCCGAACTGCATCGGCGCGCGAAGACCAACGGCCATCACCACGGCCCAGTCCCGGGCTGATCGCGTGGCCGGCCTGACGCACGCCGTCGAGTCGCGGCCCGTGACACCGCTCCCCGACTCGCTCGCCCCGGCGCTCGCGCGCATCGTCGGCGCGCGTCGCGTGCTCGCGCGCGGCACGGAGCTCGTCACCTACACGAGCGACGGTCTCCCGGGGCTGCGGCGCACGCCGTCGCTCGCGGTCTTCCCCGGCACGCGCGACGAACTCGTCGCCGTGGTGCGCTGCCTCGCCGAGCATCGCGTCCCCTTCGTGCCGCGTGGCGCCGGCACGGGGCTGAGCGGCGGCGCACTCGCCGACGGCACCGTCATCGTGGGGCTCAACCGGCTCACGCGCATGCTCGAGCTCGACGTCGAGAACCGACTCGCCGTCGTCGAGCCGGGCGTCGTGAACGTGGTGCTGCAGAAGGCCGCCGCACCGCACGGCCTGCACTACGCCCCCGATCCGAGCAGCCAGGCCGCGTGCACCATCGGCGGCAACGTCGCCGAGAACGCCGGCGGCCCGCACTGCCTCAAGTACGGCGTGACGCTCAACCACGTCGTGCACTGCACCGTCCTCCTCCCCGACGGCACGATCACCGAACTCGGTGCGCGCCACGGCGAATGCGACGGCTACGATCTCCTCGGCGCCTTCGTCGGCAGCGAGGGGTGCTTCGGCATCGCGCTCGACTGCACGGTGAAGCTCGTGCCGCTGCCACCCGCCGTGCGCACGCTGCTCGCCGACTTCGGCTCGCTCGACGGCGCGGCGCGCGCGGTGAGTGCGATCGTCGCCAGCGGTATCCTCCCCGCGGCGATGGAGATGATGGACGGCGCCGCGGTGCGCGTCGTCGAGGCGAGCATCTACGCGGCCGGGTATCCCGTCGATTGCGAGGCGATCCTGCTCGTGGAGCTCGACGGCGTCGCCGCGGGGCTCGACGACGACGTGGCACGCGTGGTCGAGTTCTGCCGCGCGAATGGCGCGCGCGACGTGCGCGTCGCCGCCGATGCCGCCGAGCGGCAGCGCCTCTGGCAGGGGCGCAAGAAGGCCTTCGGCGCGATGGGACGCGTCGCGCCGCACCTCGTGCTGCAGGATGCCGTCGTGCCGCGCACGCAGCTGCCCACCGTGCTGCGCGAGATCGCGGCGATCGGCGCGCGTCACGGCGTCGCGGTCTGGAACATCTTCCACGCCGGCGACGGCAACCTGCACCCGAGCGTCAGCTACGACGCGACCGATGCGGACGAGTCGGCGCGTGTCGAACACTGCATGTCGGAGATCATGCAGGCCTGCATCGCCGTCGGCGGCACGATCACCGGCGAGCACGGCGTGGGGCTCGACAAGCTGGGCTACATGGAGTCGCTCTTCGACGGCGACACGCTCGACGCGATGTGTCGCCTGCGGAGCGCCTTCGATCCGGAGCGTCGCGCGAACCCGGGCAAGGTCGTGCCGGTCCACTCGTGCCGCGAATGGCATCATGCGCCGGCCGCGCGCCGCGGCGTCGCGTGACGAGCACGCGGATCGTGGCATGAGCACAGCCGTCACGGCCGCGGTGCATGCGCCCGTCGATGCCGACGGCGTGCGACAGGCGATGCTCGGCGCACGCGAGACGCGCGAGCCGCTGCATCTCGTCGGCGCAGGGACGTGGCTCGACGGCGGCGCACCGGTGCGCGCCGTATCCCGGCTGCGACTCGACGCACTCACCGGCATCGTCGCCTACGAGCCCGGCGACCTCGTGATCACCGCACTCGCGGGCACGCCGCTCGCCACGCTCGACCGCATCACCGCGGACCACGGCCAGTGGCTCGCGCTCGACCCACCGGCGCACGGCGACGCAACGATCGGCGCGACGCTCGCCACCGGTGCATGGGGACCGCTCGCCCACGCCATCGGCACACCGCGTGATCTCGTCCTCGGCCTGCACGCGATCGCCGGCACCGGCGAGTCGATCCGCGCCGGTGGACGGGTCGTCAAGAACGTCGCCGGTTTCGATCTCGTGCGACTCTTCACCGGCAGCCGCGGCACGCTCGGCGCGATCGTCGAGTGCACGCTGCGCCTGCGCGCCCGCCCCGCGCACGAGTGCACGCTCGCACTCCACGTCGATCGGCTCGGCATGCTCCCGGCGCTCGCGACGGCACTGCGCGCGCCGACGCTGGCCCCCCTGGCGATCGAGTTCGTGAATGCGCACGCCGCGCGCGCCCTCTCGCTCCCCGCGCACGATCTCGTCCTCGTGCGCATCGGCGGCAACGCCGCCTTCGTGCGCGCCCAGCGCGACGCCGTCGCGCGACTCGCGGTGGCCGAAGAGGTGCCGACGGCGACGTGGTCGACGCTGCAGCGCTTCGCGCTGCGCGCCGAGCTCGCGTATCGGGTGAGCGGCCCGGTCACCGACGTCGCCGTCGCCGCCGTGCGCGAACGCGCGCGCGGCTGGTCGCACGGCGAGCCGTTCGTGCGCGCCTCGCTCGGCCGCGGCACGGTGCGCGTCGTCGTGGCGGCGGTGGACGACGACGATCGCGCACGACTTCCGGGTGCGAGCGGCACGCGCCGCGTCCACCTCGAACGTGCACCGCGCCACTGGTGGGCCGGCGTCGACGACGGCTTCGCGACGCCGCTCGCCCGACGCGTGCGCGCCGCCTTCGACCCCGACATGCTCTGCAATCCGCGCGACGAGACGCCGGACACGGCGCCGCACGATGCGCCGCACACGACAGCGCACGGTGACGTTCGTGGCTGAGGCGCACGCCGGTCCGCGACGGCTCGACGTCGTGCAGCCCTGTGCGCTCCCCGGCTCGCCGCTCGCACAGGCGTCGGCCGGCATCGACGCCTGTGTGCACTGCGGCTTCTGCCTGCAGGCCTGCCCGACCTACCTCGCGCTCGAGGACGAGAACGACAGCCCGCGCGGCCGACTCGTGCTCATGCGCGAGATGCTCGACGGCACCATCGCCCCCACCGATCGCGATGCGCAGCGTCACCTCGATCAGTGCCTCGGCTGCCGCGCCTGCGAGACCGCGTGCCCGAGCGGCGTGCCGTACGGCCATCTGCTCGAGGCGACGCGCGCGACGCTCCGCGCGCACGAACCGACGCCGCCCGTCGCGGCGCTCATCCTGCGCGTCTTCGCGTCACCGCTGCTGCTCCGCCTCGCGATGCTGGGTGGCCGTCTCATGCGCGCTACCGGGCTGCCGGTGCTGCTCGCGCGACTCCCCGGCCGCCTCGGTGCCGCGATGGCGATGCTCGCGAGCACGCGTCAACCGGTGACCGGTGGCACGTACCGCGTCCCCGCCCCCACGCGCGATCGCGTCACGCTCCTCGAAGGGTGCGTGATGGACGGACTGCTGGGCGACGTGAACGCCGCCACGACGCGCGTCCTCGCGCGCAACGGCTATGCTCCCTGCACCACCGGCGGCCAGCGCTGCTGCGGCGCGCTGCACGCGCACGCCGGTGATCTCGACACCGCGCGCACCCTCGCACGCGCCAACATCGCCGCGTTCGAGGCGACGCCCGACGCGCTCATCGCGAGCAACTCCGCCGGCTGCGGCGCGATGCTCAAGGAATACGCGCACCTCCTGCACGACGACCCGGCGTGGGCCACCCCCGCCGCCGCCGTGTCGGCGCGCGTGCGCGACGTCTCCGAACTCCTCGCCGCCGCGGGCCCCGCCCCCGCCTCGCTCGCCACGCCACGCACCGTCACCTACGACGCGCCCTGCCACCTGCAGCACGCGCAGCGCATCGTCGCGCCGCCGCTCCAGGTGCTGCGCGCGATCGGCAACTGCACGCTCGTCCCGCTCGAGGACGACGACCAGTGCTGCGGCTCGGCCGGCATCTACAACCTGATCGAACCCGACGTCAGCGAGGCCGTCCTCGCGCCCAAGCTGCGCCACGTGGCCGCCACCGGTGCGTCGCTCGTCGCGACCGGCAATCCCGGCTGCCTGATGCAGATCGGCGGCGGCCTGCTTCGCACCCGCGCCACCGCCCGCGCCGTGCACCCCGTCCTGCTGCTCGATCGCGCCTACGCCGACGAGGACGCCCGATGATCGTCGTCGCCTTCCTCGCCGTCGTCGTCACCTTCGTCGGCTTCTTCATCGCCCTCCGCCGCGGACTCCGTGCCGCGCAGCGCGACGAACCCGCGCACGCGTCGGACGATGATGCGCGTCACGGGTGAGTGCGGTGCGTCGCGAAACGGCATGAAAGCGGCTGCCGTTGCTCCGCGAAACGGCATGAACGCATGCGTTCCGTGTACCGCGGAACGGCATGAACGCAGAGGTCGCAGGGATGAACAACGGGGTCGCAAAGGTGCGGCGGGCGCAGCTGGTCGCGAAGAGCCGGATCAGGTAAGGCATTGTGGGTGCTCGGCGTGCACCGGTGCATGCCGCGCGCACCTCTGCATTCCCGCCGTTCTGGTTTCTGACCTCTGCGTTCATGCCGTTCTTGCGGTTCATGCCGTTCAAGCCGTTCGTACGGTTCACGCCGTTCGAATCCTTCATGTCGTCCGTGGCGTTCGCGACCATCTGCACCCACCGCACCTCTGCGACCCCACCGTTCGCCCCTGCGACCTCTGCGTTCATGCCAGTGAGCGATGCCCACCTGAAGCGAAGGCACGGGTGACGCGCCGATGCTGACGGTGGGCCTGCTGGTGGAGCTCGAAGGCTTGGTGGTCGACACGCTCGGCACGCGAGCCGGAGCGCTGCATGCTGCACTCGGCGCGGAGGGCCTCTCGGTGCCGTACGAGGAGGTGCTGCGTGCGCATGCGGGGACGAGTGCCGCGCGTGCGCTCGATCTCCTCGGCGGTGCGCGTGCGCTCGACGACACGGGGCGCATGCTCGTGCTGCGTCGGGCCGACGATGCGGCGCGTCGCGTCTTCGCCAGCGCGCCACCGGTCGCCGTGCCCGGTGCGGCCGAGGCACTCGAGCGGCTCGCGGCGACGCATCGCGTGGGCGTCGTGACGGCGGCCGAGCGCGAGCTCGCCGACGAGTGGCTCGAGGCGACGCAGCTCGTCGCCTACGTGCGCGCCCTCCGCAGCACGCACGATCTCGAACGCGATGCGCGCATCGACACGTGGAGCGACGCCGCGCGGCGCGTGCGGCTCGGGCTCCATGCGTCGACGCCGGTGCTCGCCGTCGTGCCCGGCGCCGATGCGGACGACGCGCGAGCCGCCGGCCTGCACGCCGTCCGCGCTCGACACGACGCCGCACTCGCGCGCCTCACCGACGATGTCCTCGACGCCATCCTCGCATCGGCCGACACGTCGTTGCCGAATGCCGTACCACATTCGCATCATCCGCCACACCCGCGCGATCCATGACGCCGATCCCCGGCTTCCCCGCCCTCGCCCGCATCGACCGCAGCGATCGTCGTCGCATCCGCTTCGACGGCGACAAGGCCGCCGCCACACTCACGGGCCTCGTGACCAACGATGTCCTCGCACTGCGTGACGGCGGCGGGCAGTACGCCTGTGCGCTCACGCCGAAGGGCAAGATCATCGCCGACGTGCGCATCTTGGGCGTCGGTGCCGCCACCGGCGACACGGGCGCCGCCGCTGCACCGAACGCCGGTGCCATGCCGCCCGGCGTGCCCCCCGCGACGCTCCTCGTGGACACGAACGCCGCCGCCGGCACGGGGCTGTTCGACATGATCCGCAAGTACGTCAACCCGCGCCTCGCGAAGTACGCCGACGTCACCGAGACGACGCGCTGCATCACGCTCGCCGGCATCGGTGCCCCCGCCGCGATCGCGCAGCTTTTCGGCGACGGCGCCGCCACGCTCGCGACCGCCACTCCGTGGTCGCATGTGGCGTGCATGCTCGGCGAGGCGACGGTGCGCGTGGTCGTCACGCCCGAGTTGCACGACGTGCCGCTCTACGATCTCGTCGTGGACGCCGCACACGCCGCGATGCTGGACGACGCCCTCGCCGGCACCGACGCCGTCACGATCGACGCCGCCACCTGGGACACCGCGCGCATCGCCGCCGGTCGACCCGCATGGGGCACCGACATGGACGACGCCACCATGCCGCAGGAAGCCGAGATGGATGCGCTGGGTGCGATCTCGTACGAGAAAGGCTGCTACACCGGCCAGGAGACCGTCGCGCGCATCCACTTCCGCGGCCACGTCAACCGCCACCTCCGCCGCGTGCGCATCACCGGCACCACCGACCTCCCGCCCCGCGGCACCGAACTCCTCGCCGACGCCGACAACCCCGTCGGCGACCTCCGCAGCACCGCCCGCCTCGCCGACGGCACCCTCATCGGCATCGCCATGGTCCGCCGCGAGATCGAGCCCTTCTCCGCCCTTCGCACTTCAGGCGGTGCTTCCGTCCTCGTTCTTCCCCTCGTCCCGATCTAGGGGCGCGACGAACTGAAGACGAACGCGACGAACGCGACGAACGCGACGAACTGACAAGACCTGAACGCGACGAACGCGACGGCGCGACGGGGGCGCGGCGCTGCGCGCCTGCGCGTGCACGGCGAACGGATTTTTTTGGAAACAGCAACTGCAAAGGCAACTGCTGGGGGCGCTGCGCGCCCGAGTTTCGGGAGTTGGGGAGTTTCGGGA
>ERZ1066136.421-NODE-421-length-33684-cov-16.380624_pt1 | contig 33684 bp, 20 predicted proteins | sample MGYA00382783_ERZ1066136 | MGnify/ENA primary metagenome ERZ1066136 (study PRJEB33369, sample SAMEA5778366) | biofilm metagenome | biome: Industrial cooling water; feature: Water cooling tower basin; material: Biofilm | place: United Arab Emirates | collected... | reverse complement strand
CGGGGCGGCGCTGTTCTGGCGGCACAAGCACCAGGGGTCGGCGGTGCTGCGGGCGGTGAACGCCCTGGGCTGGATCGGGGTGTGCAGCCTGCCCGTGGCCCTGTGTCAGGTCGGGCTCGCGGCCAGCGGAAGTCTGTCGACGAGTTTTGCTGCACAGGAGCTGCTGACGCTGCTGCTGGTCGGCTGGTGGGTGCTGGCGGGGGGAGCCAGCGTGATCGCGCTGTTCGAGGCCAGCCTCGGGGCCCTCGGCGCCGGGCGCAGCGCGACCCTGCTCGACCATCTGGCCTGGTTCTGGCTGCTGCTGGCCATCCAGTGGGCGCTGCTCGTCTGGCTGCTGCTGCCGTGCTTCGGCGTCCGCTTCCGTTGGACCCACAAGCGCCTGTGGCTGATCGGCGGCGCCGTGGCGCTCAACGCGGCCCTGGGCCTGGGCTGGCCCTGGTGGGGGACTTGAGCGCCTCCGCGAGGCCCGCCGGCGGGGCGTGCCTGCGCGGCCGCGCCCGACCAAGGCCCCGCCGGGATGGGCCGGGGGCCTCGATCCGCTGACGAAAAAAAAATGTTCGCCGGCCTCGATACCTGACGCCGGAGCGGTTGTTGTGTAGGGGTCAGCAGCGGACGGCGCCCTTGCTTCCGCGGGTCCCGATGGATCCCCGGAACGCCCCCGCGTGGGACTTCCCCCTAGGCCCCCCCGCGCACCCAACGCCCGTGTCCAAGCCGCAGATCCACCCCACCCCGGGGCCCGCCCGCCGCCCATCCCCGCGCCGTTCGATCCTCTCCGGCAGCGCCTGGGCCTGCCCGTGGATCTTGGTCTCCGCCGCGCTCTTCGGGTGCGGCCGCGAGTCGCCCGCTCCCCTCAGCCGGCCTGCGGACACGCCCGGGGACCCCCCGCTGCGCAGCTTCGAGCCCGCCTGGACCGACCTGCCCGCGGACGAGCTGAGCCTGCCCCGCGACGAAGCCCTGCTGGGCGGTCTGGCCTGGGGTGCCTGCCGGGAGTTCCCAGCCGCGGACTGGAGCCGGCTCAACGGCCGCGTCGGCCGTTTCAGCCTGCTGCTCGGCGCGGTGCGGCCGGGATCGATCGAGCTCGTGCTGCGCGCTTGCCACCTGCTCGAGGGACCGCAGCCGGTCAGCCTGTGGCTCGGAGAGCACCGCCTGGGCCAGGCCCAGCTCGGCGCCGATCCCAGCCGGGTCGAGTTCCCTTTCCCGCTCGAGCTGCAGCGGCCGGGCCAGATCTGGTTCGAGCTGCGCGCGGAGCGCACGGTGCGGCCCAGCGAGGTCGAGCCGGGATCGCGCGACACCCGCGCCCTGTCGATCGACCTCAGCGCCGTCCGCTTCCTGCCCATCCAGGAGCTTCCCGATGGGGAGCGTCTGGTGCCCCGTGGGGGCCGTCTGCTGCGCAGCCGCCTGCTGCTCGGCGGGGACTCCCAGGTCTCCTGGCCCCTGGCGGCCGACGCCCCGGGGCGGCTGCGCGGCTACGTGCGCGACCTCAACGGCCTGCGGCCCGACCTCGAGTTCGAGGCCGCCCTGGAGCCGGAGCCCAAGCACAGCCTGCCGGACCTGAGCGCCTTCCAGGGCAGCCTGGTCGAGATCGGACTGTGGCTGCCCGAAACGCTCGCCGCACGCCCCTCGGCGCCGAGGCTGGTCGACCTGCCGGTCACACCGGACCTGATCCTGATCGTGATCGACACCCTGCGAGCCGATCACTTCCTGGACGAGCTCGCCGGCGAATCCCTGCCGGCTTTCGCCCGGCTGCGCCAGGACGGCGTCGTCTTCGAACGCGTCACCGCCACGGCGCCCATGACGCTGCCTTCCCACACCTCCCTGTTCGCTTCGGGTTTGCCCCAGCAGACCGGCGTGACCAACAACTGGCAGGAATTGCGCGATGACCTGCCGCTGCTACCGCAATGGCTGCAATTCTGCGGCTATGCCACCCACGCCTGCGCCTCCCTCGGAACGCTCTACTCGCCCCTGCCGGGCCGGCTGCTCTCGCGTGGCTTCGACAGCTTCGTGTGCGCACTGGAGATCCGCCGCGCCGAGCGCATGAACCAGGATTTCCTGCCCCTGATCGAGAAGTGCGCCGCCTCGGGGCCGAACTTCCTATTTTTTCATTATTCCGATCCCCACGAGCCCTACAACACCAGCCGCCTGCCCGAGCGCCGTGCGCGTCTTGAGCTACCCGGCCTCGAAGCGCGCGAGCTGGCCTTGGCCACCTGGAGCCGCCAGACGGTGGAGCTCGAGCTGGACGCGGGCAGCCATGTCTTTGGTTTGGACTCCAGCTGGCCCTTCGTGATCCGGCGCGCCCAGTTCGTCGGCCGCCGGGGTGAGATCCCCGTCGTCTGGGAGCAGGGGGGCCTGCACCAGCCCCTGGAGGCTGCCCGCGGTCGGGTTGCGGTCGACTCCGAGGATGCCGGCTCGGTGCGTGCGGAGTTCTGGGTCTACGACCGGCCGGCAGAGTCCGAGATCCCCTGGCGCTATCGCGAAGAGGTCGTGTACGCGGATCGACACCTGGGCCGCGTGCTGGAGCACCTCGATGCCCACGGCCTGTATCGCGACAGCCTGGTGGTCTTCACGAGCGACCATGGCGAGGCGCTCTTCGAGCACGGCCACGCTGGCCACGCCAACTCGCTCTACCAGGAGGAGATCGCCGTGCCCTTGGTGATCAAACTGCCCGCGGGTGATCCCCGGCGCGAGCTGCTGGCCGCCCACGCACAGCGGGTGATCAGCCTGACGGATGTGACTCCGACCCTGCTCGAGGTGCTCGGGCTGCCGCCGCTGCCCGCGGCGCGCGGGCGCTCGGTCCTGCAGGGCACCCGGCCCCTGATCTTCGCCGAAACCCATCCGCCCGAATCGCCGGCGGACCTGTACTCGGTGCGCGACCAGCGCCACAAGCTGATCTATGCGCCCGCCGCCGGACGCTTCGAGCTCTACGACCTCGACCGCGACCCCCGCGAGCAGCACGACCTCTTCGCCGCCCGCGGCGCCGATTTCGCGTCCTGGCAGGACACCCTGCGCCGCTACGCCGCCGGTTTCGTGCCTCCGCCCGGCGGCGTCGAGGTCGATCCGGCGCTGCGCGAACGCCTGCGAGCGCTCGGCTATCTGCTCGATCGCTGACGGGTTGAGCAGAAGATCGGCTCGGGCTGCGCCCGAGCAGCCATACCAACCCGTCGGTTGCCTTTGGGCCGGCGTCCGCCGGCCACACAGCCCGGGATCGGCGCTGCGCGCCGATTTTTTTCCCAGGCTGTGAGCGCGCCGGGGAGCACGGGGGAGCGCGGGCTGCCCCGCAGCGGCCCGTACGGCGTCAGCCGAAGCGGATCTCCAGGCCGTTGCTGAAGGCCCAGCCGAAGGGCGCCTGGTTGTCGTTGACCAGCGCCTGGGCGTAGATCGACAGGCCGATCAGCAGGGGTTCCAGGTTCGTGAAGGGCAGGGCGAAGGCGCCGCTGGCGGGCTGGCTGGGGCTGCCCGAGGTCACGAAGGGCAAGAGCAGCGCGCTCGGGTCGATCCAGACCGTGCCGCCCTTGAGCGGCAGGTTGCCGGTGGCGAAGGCGAGCCCGAGGAAACCGCTGGCGCCCCCGCGCGCCTCGGCCACGCGCAGGACCGCGGTTTTCCCCAAATCCGGGCAGCCGCTGAGGGTCAGGAGCGGCAGGAAACCGCCGCTGCCGCCCAGGCCCGCTCCGTACAGGTTGGCGTAGCCGTTGCAGTGGCCGAGCACCCCCTGGACTTCGTTGAGGGTTTCGGCGGGGCTGAACCCCGTGCTCGGGTCGCCGACCGGCACGTCCACGGGCAGCACGCTGCCCTGGTTGGTGCCGCCCAGCCCCTGGGGCACGAGCCGCAGCTGGTTGGTCCAGTCGTCCAGGATCACGGCTTGGCCCAGGGCTTGCGCGTAGACGCCGCCGTTGATGTCGCCGACGTTGGGGTCGGCCCAGCCGCTGGTCGAGAGGCTCCAGGGATCGAGGCGCACCAGGCGGTCCTCGGCGACGCCGCCGTTGACCGCCAGGGTCACCAGGATTTCGCCGGAGGGCAGCCAGTCGAAGCCCATCACCTCCGGCGTATTGTTCGAGAAGGAGACGCAGGCGATCGGTCCGCCGACGCGCGTGCCGTCGGCCGAGAGCGGGATGCGGAAAAAGCTGGCGCCGGTCGGGGCGCAGTCGTTGCTGGCCCACCAGCCGGAGTTGGCGCCGATCAGAGCGTTGCCGGCGGCGTGGTAGAGCATGCGCTCGAGCGGGAATACGAACGGCGCGCTGCCGCTCGCATCGAGCAGCGTGTGCAACCCGTCGTCGGCGTCGAGCCATTGGATCGGGCCGGCGTTGACGGAGCTGATCTGCTCCATCAGGAACACCCGCCCGTCGCCCGTGGGGGTGATCGCCCGCAGCGGGCGCTTGGCGAAGCCCGGCAGGGGCCGCTTGGTGCCGCGCCCGTCGATGGCCCACAGGCGGTAGTAGAAGAACGTGTCCGGGGCGAAGCTGGCGCTGGCCAAGAGCGCATCGCGGTAGGGGTCGTAGACCAGGCTCGAGGACCAGCCGCCCCACACCTGCGCCGTGGCCAGGGTGGCGCCGGTGCCGCTCCAGGGAAGGATGCGCCGGATCGCGGTGCCGCCCCCGCTGGCCTGGGCGCGCACGATCAGCTCGCCCTCCAGGAACGGACCGGTCTGGGCGCGCGCCGGACCCTGGGTCAGGCCGAGCAGCGCCGCCGCCAGCAGCAGCGGCAAGCGTTGCCCGGCGGAAGCGGAGCACGAGTGGGGCGTGGAGGGCGTGGGGGCTCGGTCGAGGCGTTGGGTCTCGGGCTGCATGGGCGGCGCGTTTGGGGGCCGTGGGGGGGACCGGCCCTAGATCCGCCGTGTGGGGCCTGCGTCCCGCCGGCTGCGCCAGCGCTCGGCCATCCCGGGAATCGGGGCCCGGGCGCCCGGTCGCGGGGGTCCGCGGGCGGGCCGCGTCCAGCGCCTGCCGGACGGCGACCACACCGGCCGGGGCACCCCGGGGCTTGCTCGCGCCCCGGGCCCGCGCGGATACCTTGCCCCCATGCAGAGCCATGCCCCGGCCCCGCGCGCCTTCGCCGAGCGCCTCGCGCAGGCCGTCCAACGGGTCGGCAACCCGATCCTGCTCGGGGTCGACCCGCACCTCGAGCTTTTGCCGCCCGAGTTCGCCGCCGCCCGCGATCGCAGCCTGCCGCGCCCGAGGCGCGCCGACCTGGTCGAGCGCTTCTGCCGCGAGCTGATCGACCTGGCGGCCGGACGCGTGCCCGCCATCAAGCCCCAGGCCGCCTTCTTCGAGGAGCTCGGCTCCGACGGCTATCGGGCCTTCGAGCAGGTCATCGCCCACGCCCGCGCCGCCGGCCTGCTGGTGATCGCCGACGTCAAGCGCGGCGACATCGCCAGCACCGCCGAAGCCTACGCGCGCGGCCTGTTCGAGCCCGAGGATCCCCGCTTCGCCGCCGACGCCGTGACGCTCAGCCCCTACCTCGGCCCCGATTCCTTGGATCCCTGGGTCAAGGCCTGCGAGCGCGTCGGCGGCGGCGCCTTCGTCTTGGTGCGGACCTCGAACCCCGGCGGGACCGCCTGGCAGACCGCCGGCGACCCCAGCCCCGCGGCGCGCGTGGCCGCCGAGCTGGCCCGCATCAACGCGCCGCGCCGCGGCCCCGCGGGCTTCGGCCCCTTCGGCGCGGTGGTCGGCGCGACCCAGCGCGCCGAACTCGAGCACTGGCGCGCGGCCCTGTCCGACTGCTTCCTGCTGCTGCCCGGCTACGGCGCCCAGGGAGCCACCGCCCGCGACGTGGCCCCGGCCTTCCTGCCCGGCGCGCGCGGCGCCCTGGTGGCCTCCTCCCGCGGCATCGCCTTCGCCTACCGCGAACGCCCCGGCGGCGACTGGCGCCAGGCCGCCTCCGGCGCCCTCGACCGCATGCGCCAAGACCTGGCCGACGCCCTCCGCTGATGGGCCAGGGCGGCGGATCGGGGCCGGCCCGGGTGCGGGTGTGGTTGCCGCTCGAGTGGGCGGGGGGAGCGCTGTCGCGGCTGGTGGCCTTGGTGCAGGCACAGAAGTTCGCCGAGCGGGCGGCGCGGGAGCGCGGGCGCCCCGTCGGCGTGGCGGTGGTCTGGAGCGGGCAGGCGCAGCCCGAGGCCAGCCTGTGGCTGCTCAACCGGCATCTCATGCTGACGCCCGTGCGGCTCGATGGGGCCGCGGGGCGGCCCGAGGCAGCCTTGCGCGGGCAGCTCGAGCAGCTCCTGCCGGCGGGGCCGGAGCGCGGCCCCTCCCTGGAGCTGTTTTTGCCGCGGGAGGGGGAGGGGCAGCGCGCGGCCGCGGAGCGGCTGTGGAGCGCGTGGTTTCCCGGGCTCGGCTTCGAATCGGGGCCGGACAGCGGGGCGGCGCTGCCGAGCGACCCGCCGTCGGCGGCGGGCGCTACGACCGGCGCGGGCTCCGCGCGGGCTGCGGAGCCGGGCGCCGAGGCTGCTGTGCTGGCGGATTTCGGCTTTGTCGCCGGGGCGCGGCCGCTGCCGCGCGTGTTCCTGATCAGCGCCGCGACCGCACGCGCCCTGGAGCGCCTCGGGCTGTCGCTGGACGGGGCGCTCGCGGCGCCGCTCGCGGAAGGGGAGCGCGCGCCGCCCGGCCCGCCGCCGCCGGTGGTGGCCGAGCTGCGGGCCCTGGGCCAGCGCCTGCGCGGCGACCTGGCCGGCCTGCGGGCGGCCCTGTCCGAGGTCGACCGGGGCCTGGGGGTTCAATCGCGGCGCACCGCCGCCCAGGCCGAGGACCTGCTCGAAAACCTGGCGCGGCGCGCCGAGCGCGTGCACCAAAACCGGGCCGGCACCCGGCGCCGGCATCAGCGCCGCGCCAGCAACGCCCTGTGGCCCCTCGGGCGGCCCCAGATCGAGGTGCTTTCGAGCCTGCAATACGCGGCCCTGTTCGGCCGGCGCCTGCTCGAACGCCTGCAGGCCGGCCTCGACCCCGAATCCACGGCGATCCAGGCGCTCGAGCTGGAGCCGCCCTCCGCCGCGGGCAACGCGCCCGATCGGGCCAGAGCCGCGGGCCCGCCGGACTAGTGTCCCGAATCTCGACCGCGTTGCCAGCACCGGGCGCGGAGGCGCTTCTGCCGGGTTCCGACCTGGCCCCGCGAATTCGCCGAGGCTGGTGATCGGGCCCCGTGCTGAACTCCCGCATCACCTCCTCGACGGACTGGACGCAGCGCTGCTGCCCACGTCGGAGCGGATTTCGCTCCGGCGAGCTCGCCCCGGTTTGGCAGATACCGCCACCAAACCGCGATAGGCACAGAGGTCATCCCATGGACCGACCCAGGCGCCCCGATTAGGACACCTCAAAAACTGACGCCATCAGACCGGTCCGGACGGTCTGACCCAGGGGCAGGCATCTCCGCCAACCGGACGACTCCGGTCCGGGCAGCAGGCCGCACGCTGGTGTGACCCACCCAACCCGAGGGCGTTGGGCGAGCCCAGGCAGCAAGCGGCCCCCAGGGGACTGCCCAGCAGGGGCTCAGAGGCTGGGAAAGGATCGGCGCGCAGCGCCGATCCCAGGCGGTGTGGCCGGCGGACGCCGGCCCAAAGGCACCTGACGGGCTGGTATTGCGGCTCGGGCGCAGCCCGAGTCGGTTTCTTCTCAGCCTGTCAGCGCGGCGGCTGGCGGAAGGGCAGCGGGGCGAGGCTCAGGGTGGTGGACGGGACGGTTTCGCCCGCGAGGAAACGCTGGAGCAAAGCTCGGAACTCGGCGCTTTCCATCTTGCGATCGTCGTGGCCGCTTTCGGTGCATTCGACGAGCACGGCGTTCTTGAGGCCGGGCAGGAGCGCGCGGGCGTTTTCGGGCGGGGTGCGCGCGTCGAGGGAGCCGCTGACCAGGAGGACGGGGCGGTCGCTGGTCAGGCGCCCACGGAAGCGGTCCGGCAGCTGCTCGAGCCCGGTCGCGGCGCAGACTTCGGGATAGATCGGGAAGTTCATCGCATCGGAGAGCAGGTGGTGGGCCTCGGCGGCTTCCTCCGTGATGCGCTTCGCGCGGGCCTTGCTGGCGCCGGAGGCGCAGTCCATCAGCAGGCCCATGGGACTATCCACGGCCGCGATGCGATTGCCGAGCGCGAAGCCGAGCAGGTGATCGAAGCGCCCCGCGGCCATCAGGCCGATGGCCATCGGCAGGCTGGCGCGGGAGGGCGCGGAACCCAGAGCATAGGCCACGCTGAGCTGCACGTCGTAGGGTCCGAGCACCAGGGTCAACGGCTCGCCGAAGCGATCGGTGGTGATGCGCGCCGGCTCCTTGGCCAGGCGCTCGAGCACTGCGCGCAGCGTCGCGACCAGGTCCTGGGCCTGGCCGGCGAGTTCGGGCGCGGCCGCGGCATCGGAGGCCAAACGCTCCAGGAAACGCTGGGAATCGCTGGGCAGTTTGTGCGTGTCGTCCGGACCTTCCACGTCCATCAGCACCGCGCGAGCCACCTGCTTGCCATGGCGCCGCAGGTAGGCCAGCCCCAGATGGGACCCGTAGCTGATCCCGAAGGGCACGATCTCGCGGTGTTGCAGGGCTCGTCTGAGGGCATCCACATCGTCGGCGCTCTCTTCGCTCTGGATCGCCGCGAGGTCGACCCCCGCGGTGCGCCAGTGGGCTAGGCAGCGCTCGACCACCCGCCGCTGTGCGGCGACGAACGCGGCCCGGGTCAGGGGCTGATCGAGGGGCAGCTCCTCTTCGAAGAGCGGCCCCTCACCGAAACGCGGCTCGCTGAGGCCCGTGCCCCGCTGGTCCAGGGCGATCACGTCCCCGTGGGCCAAGAGTCCGTAGGCCGGATCGAGGGCCATCTCGGCGACGTGTTCGATCCCGCTGGCGCCTGGACCACCGACGAGGAAGTAGATCGGCGGGCCGGGATCCTTGGCCGTCGAGGGAACGCGCACGAAGGCGAGCACCAGGCTGGGTCCGCTGGGATCGCTGTGTCGCACGGGGACGCGCAGGCGACCGATTTCCCCTTGAATCGTAGCCCCGTCGAGCAGGGTCAAGGTGTGGGGTTCGAGGGAGAGCAGCGCCGATTCAGAGCCGGGTGCGACGCCTTGCAGCGCGGTGAGAGCGATCGGGAGGAGCGTGAGCATGGGGAAACGCTTGGTTTTTGTCGGGGTGGGTTTGGTCTGTGCGTGGACTCGTCGAAACTGGGGAATCGCCGGGCGGAGTTGCGGCGCTTGCGCCGTCGGTGCAGGCAGATCTCGAGCCTCGCGCCGCTGGTTTGCGGCCGCGATTGCGTCGGAAAACAGCTCGAAGCCCGAGGCGATCGGGGGCGACGGCGACCGCCGGTATCCGCGGTCGAACGCCCTCCGCGGCCCTGGTGCCGATTTCAGCCGTCGCGCAGGCCCGCGGGCCGCCACAGGGCCGCGGCGCCGAAGGCGACGATCAGGGGCGTGCCCAGCACCAGTCCGGCGAGCAGGGGCCAGGGCAGCGCCAGTTCGATCTCGATCGAAGCCAGGGGCAGCACGCCGAGCAGCGGCAGGGTTCCGGCCGGCAGGGCGAGCAGGCTGCCGAGCAGCGCCAGCGCAAAGAGGCGCAGGGCCTGGGCCCAGCGCTGGATTCTCGCTGGTGCGCCGAGCGCTTCGAGGATGCGCCGGTCGTGCTGGGTTTCGCTGTGGGCCAGCGCGCCAGCCAGGCTTGCGATCCCCGCACCGAGCAGCCAGGCCAAAAGCAGGGTCACGCGCGAAATCCAGACCTGTTCGAGGCCCGAAAGGGAAGCGCCGGGCCGCGTTGCGATCGCCCCGGCGACGCTCTCTTGCAGCAGCAACACCGCGACGGCCGCGGCAGAGGCGCACAGGATCGCCGCGGCCAGGGCGCCGTCGCGGGTGCGGAAACGGCTGGCTTCGCGCAGGGCCAGCCGCAGCGCCAAGGGGCCGCGACCGGCCCAGCGACCGGCCAAGCCGAGCAGCGGTGCGGTCGCGAGGCATAGGGCCACCAAACCGAACAACGGACCGACCAGCAGCAAGAGCGGCAGTTCCGCGCCGCGCGTGCGGCCGAGCCATAGGGCCAGCAGAGACAGCCCGCCGGTGAGGACGGCCAGGGGAACTCCCCCTGGCCCAGGGCTCCGGTCGGGGCGCTGGGCGCCCAGGTTTTCGAGCACCGAGCGCCGCAGCAACCCGCGCACGGGCCACAGGGCGGCCAAGGTCGCCGCGGCGATGCACAAGAGCGGTCCGCCGAACACGTGCACGGGGCTCCACTCGAAGGGTCCCGTGTGGCGCCTGGTCCAGGTGTCGAACCAGGGCGAGGTTAGGGCCGCGGTGAACGCGCCGAGGGCGCTGCCCGCAGCTCCGAAGAGGGCGGCTTCGATCGCGGTCGCACCGACGCAGGCGGCGTTGACCAGGCGCTCGTTCGCGCCGCTGGCCCGCAGGAGCCCGAACTCGCGTTCGCGGCGGGCGAGGGACACGGTGAGGGCCGCGGCGATCACCAAGGAGGCCAGGGCCAGGGCGAAGCCTCCGAGCACCAACACCAGGACTTCGAGGAAACGGTCCGGTTCGGCGGTCCGCGGCCGCAGGTGCACCCGATGGCCGCGGCGTTCGGCGCTCAGCATCAAGCGCGCTAGCGCAGGCAGGCTCGAACCGACCTGGACAGCGGGCGAGTCCGCCCCTGCGGGGCCCGCGTTCGGAGCGCTCGCCGGGGTTTGGGCCTCGAACTCTGCCACCAGCAGACTGCCGTGGGCGCCTTCGGGAAGTCGCGTGGGGCTCCACTCGAGCACGGCGAGGGAGAGGTCTTCGGGAAACTCGACCCGGCCGAGCACTCGACGGAATTCCCCCGCCGACCCGGAGACGGCCACGTCGCGCAGGTCCCCTGGGCTCAACCAGCTCTGCAACGCGGACGAAACGCGCAGGGCGTCGGGCGCGAGGGGATCGATCCGGGGGCCCGAGCCAGCCCGGTCCGCCGGCAGGGTCGCGGCCGCCAGGTTTCCGGCCCCGTCGTCGCCAAGCGGCAGCGACCCCGCGGGCCCGGCGCTGACCGTTGTGCGAGAGACGATCCCCCGCCCTAGGGGCCCAACCGGTGGCACGACCCCGAGGACAGGGCGGCGATCGGCACCCCGTTCGAGCAACAGCGGGCCGCTCCACCACCACTCGCCCTGCAGCTCGTCGGCGTGGGGCGCCAGCAGGCGCTCCGCCTCCGCTCGGGTGAGCCCATCGATGCGCAGTTGGGCAGCGCCGAAGCGCGCGGACTCCTGTTCCTCCGGCGTCGGCAGGGCGCTGCGCAGGAAGCAGCCGAGGAAGGCGATCGCGGCCGCGATCAGGGCCAGGATCGAACGCAGCAGGCGCTCGGAGCCGCGGGCCCGTGCCCGGGCGCGGAGTTCGGCGCGCAGCACCGCCCGCAGGGCCGCGCCGCGCGAAGAGTCTTCGGGCCCCGGAGTTGCGCCCAAGGAGCTCAACCCTTGGTCCTCCCCTGGACCTGCAGCAGCGCCGCACCCGCCTGATCGCCGGGGCTCTCCGCTTGCAGGCGCCCATCGCGCAGGACCACGATGCGATCGGCCCAGGCCGCCTGGAGCGGATCGTGGGTGGCGATCAGCGCCGTGCCGCCCTGATCGCAGAAGCCGCGCACGAGCCGCAGCACGTTTTCGGCCTGGACCGAATCCAGGGCCCCGGTGGGCTCGTCGGCCACGATCAGACGGCGGGGCCCGACCGTGGCCCGGGCGATGGCGACGCGCTGCTGCTCGCCGCCGGAAAGGTCCGCGGGAAAGCGCGCCAGCTTGTCCCCGAGGCCCACCCATTCGAGGGCCTGCTCGGCTGCGGTGCGGGCGGGCTTTGCCCGCCAACCGCCAAGTTCGAGGGGCAAGGCGACGTTTTCGAGGGCGTTGAGTCCCGGGATCAGATTGAGATCCTGGAAGACGAAGCCCAGCTCGCGGCGGCGCAGGGCGCTGCGCTGTTCCGCCGACGCCAAGGCCAGGTCCTGGCCGAGGACGAAGACCCGCCCGGCGCTGGGCTGGTCCAGCCCTGCCACCAGGTGCAGCAGGGTGGACTTGCCGGAGCCCGAGGGGCCCATCACGGCCAGCAGCTCGCCCCGGGCGACGCGCAGGTCCAAGGGGCCCAGGGCTCGCACGAGTCGCTGGCCACCGCCATGCACCCGCTCGATCCCCTCCAAACGAATCGCCCACTCCAGCGCGCTCACCGCCGCACCTCCGCGAGGCGCCGCTCGCTGCGTTCGAGCCAGTCGAGTTCGGCCTTGGCTTCGAGGGCCAAACGATCGAGCAACAGGACCTGAGCCAGATCCACCGCCGGGTCGGCGCTGCGCTGGGCGCGGTTGAGGCGCTGCAAGCGCTCGAGGGTCGCGGCCCGTTGGCGCATGAGCAGCGCCTCGGCCGCCGCCTTCGACTGGGCCATCGCCAAGAGCAGCTTGATCACCAGCTCATCGCGGGCCGGCGGGTCCAGGGAGACCGGCTCCGCCAGCCACTCGGCCAAGCGCTTGCGGCCGGCCGCGGTCAAGCGAAACGACCGCCGCCCCTCTTCCTCCCCGGGCTCCTCCGCCACCAACCCATCCCGCTCCAGCCGGCCCAGGGTCGTGTAGACCTGCCCCACATTGAGGGGCCAAGCGCCAGCGGTGTGCTGCTCGAAGCGGGTCTTGATCGCGTAACCGTGGGACGGGCCTTCGGCCAAAATGGCCAGCAGGCTGCTCGGAATGGTCATGGGGAGGGCCTCCAGGGTGCATATCGAGTATGCATACCCAGTATTTCTGGAGTTCTGGAAACTCCTCGGGCCCCATCGACTTCCGCAGGCGGTTCGATCCCGGGGCGGCCTTGTGCACCTGAGCGCAGCGCCCGATCGTCCCCGGCTAGGCCCCCGGGAGTGCCCTCCGGCGGCCCGGTGTTCCTGCGCCGATCGCGACCTCGGGCCCCCGCGGGGGGCCCCTAGGACGATGTCCCGTAGCCCCCTTCCACCCGCCCGCCTGCCCGGGATGTCCCCGAGGCCGGTCTGGCTCGTCCGTTCGGGCGTCTGGCCGTTGCCGGGCACCAGGCGGCGCTCCGGACTGTCCGGGACCCTGCAACGGGCCTCGGCGCACCGGGCGACCCGGCCTCCAAGGTCTGCTGCGAGGAGCTGGGTCTGGTCATGGCAACAACTCCGCCGCCCGGTCGGGGGGCTCGCGCCCCCTGGACCGGGCGGCCGGGGCGGCCGGGGCGGCCGGCCGCTGGCCCGCCGCGCTAGACCGGCCGCGGGCCAGCCAGAGGCAGCGGTTCCTGGCGGATCGGCGCGGCGTCGGCGGCGGGCTCGAGCAGGCTGCGCAGCTTGCTGCGCGCGGCGTGCAGGCGCGAGTAGACGGTGCCCTCGGGGATGCCCAGCACCGCGGCGATCTCGACCCCCGGCATCGCGTCGAACGCCGCCAGGCCCAGCACCACGCGCTGCTCGGCGGGCAGCCGCGCCACCGCCGCCAGCAGCCGCGCCGCGCCCTCGTTGTCGGCCGCCTGCTCCGCGGGTCCGCCGCCCGGAGCGCGGCTGTCCTCGGAGAGCTCGTCGGTCGCGCGCCGACCGCGGCGTGCGTGCACCGCCAGGGCCGAGCGGATCGCGATGCGCGAGATCCAGGTGCGCAGGCTGGATTCCCCGCGGAATCCGGAGCCGTAGCGCAGGACCTGCACGAAGGTCTCCTGCAGGGCGTCTTCGGCGTCGCTGCGGCAGCAGGCGATGCGCAGGCACAGGCCCAGCAGGCCGGCGCCGTAGGCGCGGTAGATGCCGTCCACGGCCGCCCGCCGCGTGGGCAGGTCTTCGGCGGACAGGCCCGCGATCCACTCCGCTTCGGTTTGGGGCGAGTTCACGGGCGCTCCTCCCCCTGGGGCGCGGAATCCGCGGAGCCCGCGGTCGTCGGGTCGAGCTGCGCGCCGCCGCTCGCGGCTCCGCTCGGGCCGTCCGCGGCGGAGGAGCCCCCGCCCGCAGCGTCCGCGCCAGACGCCGGCTGATCGTCCTCCTTATCCCAGCCCATCACCGAGCGCAGCAGCGCGACCAGGGCGAAGACCGGCAGGAACAGGAACAGCACCACGGCCAGGTGGTGGCCGGACCAGTGATCTTCGGCCGCTGCGCCCAGATCGGCCAGGGCGCGGCGCAGGCGCGGGCGCCACCAGCGCAGCAGGTACACGGCCAGCGCCAGCAGGATCAGACCGGCGCATAGACCCACCAGGGGCCGCGGCGAAAAGGCGCCCACACCGGCGAACAGGGCCCCGATCCAGAGGGCCAGCGCGGCGGTCACGCCCAGGCGGCCGTGGCGCTCGGTCAAGCTCTGCACTTCGAGCGCCAGCAGGTCGACCGAAGAGTTCAGCAGCTCGATCTGGTCGCGGCGCTTGCGCACCGCGTTGACCTTGAAGGGCACCGCCAGCAGCAGCAGGCCGCCGACCGTCAGGTAGTTGCCGGTGTAGATCGCAAGCCCGATCAGCGCCGCGGTCCAGGCGAGCCGCAGCCAGGGCTCGCGCTCCAGGCGCCGCACGCGGGCGGCCGCGTCCGGGACCGGGCTGTGGGACTCCGCCAGGCGCCGCGACACGCGGTCGAGGGCGCCTTCCAAGCTCTCGAGGGACTCGCTGTTCATGCCGGTTGGAGCAGCAGCCTCCCCCAACCCTTCGACGGATTCCGAAAAAATCTGCCGCCACCGCGGCCGGGGGGCGGCGGCCGCCCCAGACCGCCGCGGGAGGCCGCCGGCCGCCGGGGGGTCGAGGCCCCCGGCCCCCCACGGCCCTGCGCGGCCCCGCAGCAGCCCGCCCTGCCCTGGGCGGCCCGGCGGGGCCGATCCCCCTGGGCCGGCATCCCAAGGCCGAGGACCTGGCAGCGGAGCCCCTGGCCCTTCCGGCGGAGTGCGCCGCCGGTGCGTCGGTGCCAGCGCCGTTCCGGCAGGGCCCGGGCCATTGCCTTCGGGCCTTCGGCTCCCAGGCCTGGATCCCGAGGCCATCCTCCCGGCAGCGGAGCCCGGCCACAGGCGTCCCGTGGGGTGCGTCCTGCGGGCGTTCTGCCGGCGGCAGCGGACGGCAGCGGGTGCCGGCGGACGGCACATCCCCAACCATGAGCTTCGGAGCGCCGCCGGTTCACTCCGGACGCGGGCGGCCCGCAGCCTGCCCCGGTCGGTCCGACGGCCTTCCCTCCGCTGCCGGACCAGCCGGACCGCGTCAGCCTTTTGTTCGAGTTCGAAGATGCGCGCTCGGCGATGAGCGATGGCGCACCTCAACGTCCATCTCGGGCTTGTTGGGCTGTCCGAAAAACCTGGCAAACCCGGTGACGCGCTGCTTTCGATCCGCTAGCCCGCCGCGATCGTTCGCCTCTGGACGTTTCCCTACGCAACCGACCCCATGTATCCCGACTCTCGTACATCCCATCTCGTCCTGCGCCTCGGCGCTTCCGTGGCAGCCCTGGGGCTCGCCCTCCCGGCCGTCGGCCAGGTGACCCCCTACGGCTCCGGGACCAATCCCCCGGGGAGCCTGGTGGTCACGTCTGGGGTCCCCCAGGTGGGCCAGACCTTCACCGCAGGCGTGTCCAACACCGCGACCAGCTCGGCGCCGGCCTCGCTGGCCTTCCTGGCGATCGCTTCGGCCCCAGACCCGGCCTTTCCCGCGGGCACGGTGCTGCCGGGCTTCGGACTCTCTGCCCCAGGCGCCCCCGGTGAGCTGCTGATCAGCCTGGTCGCACCGGACCCGCTCTCTTTCCTCGGTCCCGTCCCCTGGGCAGGAGCAGCGGCTGCGCCCGCCGACTTCACCGTTGCGGTGCCTCCCAGCCCCGGACTGTCGGGCGTGACGTTCTACCTGCAGGGCCTGCTGCTCGATCCGACCGCCGGCCCGAGCCTCGGCCTGACCAACGGACTCGCCGTGACCTTGGCCGGACCCGGCACGGCCACGCCAACACCCTGCGTGTCGCAGATCCCGGGGATGGCCACGATTCAGGCGGGGACGTTCCTGATGGGGTCGAACACCGTGAGCCAATTCACCGAGATGCCCGTGCACTCGGTGACGCTCAGCTACTGCTTCTGGATGGGGGCCACGGAGGTGACCCAGGCCCAGTACCAGGCGCTGATGGGGACCAATCCGTCGTCGCTGGTTGGGCCCGATCGCCCCGTTGAGGAGGTCACCTGGTTCGACGCCCAAGCCTACTGCGCCGCCCTGACAGCCCAGCAAGCTGCACTTGGGAAGGTGCCGGCCGGGTACCAGTACCGGCTGCCGACGGAAGCCGAGTGGGAGTACGCGTGCCGCGCCGGGACGACGACCATCTTCAACGTAGGCAACTCTCTGTTCTGCAACCAGGCGCGAATCGCTTTCCCCTATAACTCCGGCTCAGCGTGCGCTTCGAGCAGCACTCTGCCCGTGGCCAGCTATCCCCCGAATGCCTGGGGACTGCATGACATGCATGGCAATGTCTGGGAGTGGTGCCTCGACGCGTTCAACCTCTATCCCGCGGGCCCGGTCACGGATCCGTTCGTCCAGGCCGGCCTCGAGCGGGTTTACCGCGGCGGCAGTTGGCTCGTCTCCGCAGCAAGCAGCCGCTCTGCGCACCGCAGCGTCCTGTCTCCCACCCAGTCGAACGCAGCCACCGGGTTCAGGGTGGTCCTCGCGCCGATTCTCGTGCCCTAGTCCGGCGTGGGTGACGCCCGCCTCTGCGCAGGGACAGCGCCCCCTGGGCGGGCCGAAGGCCCGACCGACCCCCGCCCGGGGCAAACCCTAGGTGGAAGACACGGGGGACCCCGAGCTGGAGTCCCGACCTCTGGTGGGCGCGGTGCGCGAACGGGCGGGCTCCCAGCCCCTGCGCCGGTTCCCGCCGGCGCAGGGAACCCGGGCGGGGGGGCGCCGTCGAGATCGGAAACCTGGTTCCAAGAGGGGGGGCATGATCCCGAAGATCCGAGCTCGCCCTCCCTTTCTCGGAGCGGCATCCCGTGACCCGACCCAACCCCACGCTCGGCCGCGCCGCGGCCTTGGGCTGTGCGCTCTGGCCGCCAAGGTTGGGGCCGCATTCGAAGCGACGCACTGCCGCTCCGCTGTGAACCCGCCGGGCAGTTGGGTGTCTGACGGGTCGATCCGGCCCCCTCCGGGCCGGTTGGGCTTCGCTGAGACGCTGGCGCTGGACGGAGTCAACTTGATCGTCTCTGCGAGGGACCTGGCTGGCTCTTCAGGCATTCAGAACCAATCCTGCTTCCACCAGCGCCTGGCCGGTCGGCGGTTCCTGCGCTCCTCCCTCGACGAGCCGGAGGACCTCGAAGGCGATGGATGCGCAGCCGTCAGAGGACCGGCGGCCGTGACCGCCCCATCGAGCGATGCTCCACCCGGCGGTCAGCCCGCAGTCCTGTGGTTCTGGAGCTTGAATGGGTTTGCGTTTCCGGAGCTGATCGCCTCGCCGGCCTCTGTCTGCTTGGCTAGCGGTGGCAGTGTCGACCTCTGGACCAGCCTTGCCCCCCAGGCACAGCTTGATCTGTATCTGGTGCTCGGCTCCCTGTCAGGCTTTGCTCAGGGCGTGCCGCTCGAATCCCTGGGGGTGCCGATCGTGCCCGACGCCTGGACCAACTACACCCGCGTCGCTCCCAATCAGCCTCCGCTGGCCGACACTTTCGGGATTCTGGACGCACTCGGCGGCTCAGCCGCGCGACCCGATCTCACCCCGGGCCTACCGGCCGCCCTGTCCGCCTTGACGGCCTACCACGCGACATTCTGAATCGATTCCGTGACCCTCGTGGTCGAGCGCGTCAGCTCAGCCAGGGAGATCGCGCTCTTGCCCTGACCGGAACCCGATAGCGGACTGGAGTTCGGGTCGATGCGTCGACCGCCGTTCTCCCTGACATAGGCGTCCAATCGGCTTGGTTCCGGTCGCTTCGCCTGGGGGCCATACACCGCGGCAGCACCTGACGGCGTGGCCCGGGAAGCCACGCCGCCCTCGGTGCAGGCCAGGTCGACGACGTCATCCATCCTGCCGGCCCGGGGGCAGATCCCTGTAGGGCCGCGAAAGACCCTGAATCAGGGAATCCAGGGCGGTGGCGCCGCTCAGCCATTCGGTGAGTTCGCATGCGATGCTGCCAGCGCGCAGGTCCTCCCGTCTGGAACGCTGTGCGTGCGCCGGCCTCTGCTGCTCGAGGGCTCAGCGCTCGCGCTTTCGACTCGATGCCGGGCCTGAAAGCTCCGCCCGTTCAGGACCGCGGCAGCGCTCATCCGACGCAGCTTCGCCGCCGACATCCTGGTCTGTCCGCACTGCGGCGGTCCGCGCTGTCTCCTTTTGCAGCTCGCAGAGCTGCTCGTGGTGCGCAGGGGCCCCGCGCCTCTCGACCCACCGACAGCGACGTCACGGCCCGTACCGGAGCACTCATGCGACAAGCTCCACGTCGCCCGACTCGCAGTCCCTCCCCCCCGACCACATCCCACCCCTGGGATGCGAGCCCGCGCCCGGCGGTATCCGACACTCCCGGGACACCGGCCCAGCCCGCCCGGAGTGCCCTGCGCGGGGCTCTGGGGCCACTTTCGACGGCTGGGCCGCCGCCGGGAGCCGTGAGATCATGGCCGACGGCAGCCGCTTAGGTGGGAACTGATCCGCACGGCCCGGTTTCAGCAAAAGTGCTACGATCAGTGCATGACGATTCTTCCCTTAGTGTTGCTCGTCGCCCTGAACCCTACCGACTGGTCGGTGGATCCGGCTGGCAGCGGTGACTTCACCACGCTTCAGGGTGCCTTGGCCGCGCCCCAGGTCCTGGACGGCGATCGCCTGTGGATCGCCCCTGGCTTTTACGGGGATGTCCTGGTGAACAAGTCGGTCGACCTGATGGCGCTGCCCGGACAGCGTTTCCAAACCGGTCATCTGACCATCAGCCAGGCGCAGGGCCTGACGGTGCACGGATTGACCGCCCAGTCCCTGAGCCTGAGCGGCTGCAGCGGACCCATCGATCTGCTCGGCATCGTGGTGGGGGAAGAGGGCTACTACAGCTGGATGCCGCCTGGGGTACCCCTGGTCATCGGGGGGGTCGAGATCTCCGCTTGCGACCAGGTGCTGATCGCGGGTTCGGTGCTGCGCGCCACGCAGCAGTGCTACGACTACGCGAACGATCCGGGCATCTGCCTCTCCGCGGTGAACTCGCGCATCGCGATCAGCGGCAGCACCCTGCTGGGGGGAGATGACCTGGGGCAGATCTATTCGGAGTGCAGCACGCACTACCCCACGCCTCCGACGATCTCCCTGGTGCAGAGCGAGCTGACGCTGAGCTCCGTGACCGTGAACGGCGGCCTATCGGGGTATCCATCGAGTGTTGCCTACGGCAGCGGTGTCGCGCTCGCGATGAATGCCAGCGTCCTGGACGCGCGCGGTACGGGCCTCGAACTGTGGACCGCGGGGCACCCCGGCTCCGAGGTGATCATCGGCTCTGGCCAGGGCTCCTTCAGCAACATCCAGCTCTCGCCCCCCGGGCTGCCGGGCTGGCTGACCACGCCCGACCAGCCCCTGCCCCTGTTGCGGGCCCCAGCGTTGGCCGCCGCCGGCAGCAGCTACACGGTGGAGTTGTTCGCCCCGGCGGGCATGCCCGCGGCGGTGGCCCTGTCGGCCTTCCCTGCGCTGAACCTGACCGCCTTTCCCGGCCTGGGCGCCCTGTGGCTCGACCCTTCGGCCCCCTTCGCCCTCTACCTGGAAATCGGCCAAGGCAGCACCCAACCCGCCGCCCAGACCTTCCAAATCTCCACCACCCCCGCGCTCCTCGGCCTCCCGATCCGCCTGCAAGCCTACCTCCCCCCCTGCCCCACCCCCGCCTGCCCCTGGGCCAGCCAAGGCAGCCTGACCCCCCCCCTGGCCGCCCTGATCAGATAATCCCCCCGCCCCCCCGCCCTCCGCCACTAAATCAAGCGCTTCAAAAACCGCGCTCGGCTACATGGCTAAATCGGGTACCAGACTCCGAACGTAAGTGACCGAGGCCGTGACCGCGAGGCCTAAGAGATACCGACCACTTGTAAGTCTCTTGACCCCATCCTTCCGGGCGTCTCCTCCACTGTCCCACCTTCCGGGGGCTTCCCCCCCGGACCACCGCGCTGGGCCTTGCCTGCCTTGCGGCAGGCTCCGCGCGGCTCCCCCACTGGGGAAAAGAGACCCTTCCCCAGACCCCTTCTCAACAACCGCGTTCCCAATTACACTGGTGTTCGGAAGTCCCAGAAGGGTCACCTCGGCCCCGGATGGCTAAGCTACTGAGCCACTGGGGAAGGGAAGCCAGTCGCCAGACCCCTTCCCAGCAGCTCCAGAGCCCATTACTCTTGGGTCGGTGATCCCAGGCGGGCCACACCCCCCCCTAGCCCCTCTTTAGCAACCGCCGACCCCATCACCCCTGTGTCCGGAATCCCTAACCGGCTCAGGCTCGTGCTTCCCCTGCCGGGTATGGGACAGTAAGCAAAGGATGGTCATTCACACGATGCCTCGCAGAAGCAGTACAACGACGGAGCAAGCCACCGGGCCCGAAACTGATGTGGTTTGCGTGGATCTTTTCTGCGGAGCAGGGGGACTTACCCACGGCCTCATCGAGGCTGGAGTCAAGGTTGTCGCCGGAGTCGACTCCGACGCGGCCTGCAGGCATCCCTACGAGGCCAACAACGAGGGCACCGTTTTTCACCAAACGGACATCGCAAAGCTAAAGGCGTCGACGCTAAACTCGTGGTTCGGTCAGGCTCAGGTAAGGGTCCTCGCCGGTTGTGCGCCCTGTCAGCCGTTCTCGAGCTACGCCCTCCGCTACCAGAAGGAAAGCGACGGTAGCCGCGTCGAAGATGATCATCGCTGGCGCCTACTCCAGCACTTTGGCCGCCTTGTAGACGAGATGTGCCCAAGGCCGGACATCGTCACAATGGAAAATGTCCCCACCGTAATCAGGCACACCGTCTTCATGGACTTCACAGACACCCTGAGACGTCTCGGCTACAAGGTCTGGTACGACGTCGTGGACTGCTCAAAATACGGACTCCCTCAGAGGCGCCGCCGAACGGTGCTCCTTGCTTCACGACATGGCGAAATCATTTTGACCAGACCCGTTGCCCAAAATCGCCGTACCGTCGCTCATGCCATCAAGGGGCTTCCCGCCCTAAGGCATGGAGCCACAGACAGGGCAGACAGACTGCACACGGCGTCCCGACTCTCCGAGCTGAACCTTGAGCGCATCAAGCATTCGAAGCCGGGCGGATCGTGGCGAGACTGGCCCGAGCACCTCGTTGCTAGGTGCCATTCCAGGACTACCGGGAGGAAGTACCCGGCCGTCTATGGCCGAATGCGTTTCGACGAACCAGCACCGACTCTGACCACGCAGTTCTTTGGGTTCGGTAGCGGGCGGTTTGGGCACCCTACGCAGTCGCGCGGGCTATCGCTTCGAGAGGGAGCTTTGCTCCAGGGATTTCCCAGGGATTACTCTTTTGTGCCAGGAGACCAGCCCATACAGATCCGGGCTCTTGGCCGTATGATTGGGAACGCGGTGCCTGTAGACCTCGGTCGCGCCATCGGAAGGAGCATCATCGCTCATGTCGTCGAAAATCGGGAGAGCTTCGCTGCATCCAGAGATGATGGCAAGGCATCGCGGAGTTCAGCATCAACAGCAAAGAACAGAGGTTCCCGTGGCAGGGCAGCCAAACGCGATACCAAGCTCTGCTGAGGTCCGCCATCGCATGGCCCGGGTACGGCAGAAGAACACAGCTGCCGAGTGGCTGTTGCGCAGCGAACTGCATGCACGCGGCATTCGCTACCGCATCCATGTTCCCGTCCTGACCAAGCCCCGCAGGGTCGCAGACGTCGCGTTTAGCGGGCTCCGCGTCGCGGTCTTCGTCGACGGCTGCTTTTGGCACGGCTGCCCGACCCATGCGACGTGGCCGAAGCAGAACGCAGGGTTCTGGCGAGCGAAGATCGCAACCAACATGGCGCGCGACCGGGACACCGACGACCGCCTGCGCGCCGCAAGCTGGAAGGTCATCCGGGTCTGGGCACACGAGGAACCCAAGATCGCCGCGGTGCGCATCGCGCACATCATTGTACGCCGTCGCGATAAGATGCGCCGAGCATGACCAACGCCGTCACCAACCACACATCCGTGCTCTCATCGACGGCGCCCGAGCCTGGGCAGCTCGTGGAGGTACGCCGCCGCCAGTGGATCGTTTCCGACGTCGATGCGTCGACCGTCTCACCCGAGCTGCCGAAGCAGAGCCTCGTGAAGCTCTCGTCGATCGATGAGGACGCGCTCGGCGAGGAGATCGAAGTCCTCTGGGAGCTTGAGCCCGGCGCTCACGTCATCGAGCGCGCGGGACTCCCCACGCTTTCGGGCCTCGACGACCCTTCGACGCTCGAAGCCTTTCTCGACGCCGTGCGCTGGGGCGCGGTGACCAACGCCGATCGCGGCTACCTCCAAGCGCCCTTCCGCAGCGGCGTGAGTATCGAGGACTACCAGCTCGACCCACTCGTGCGCGCGATCGACATGGCGCGTACCAACCTCCTGATCGCCGACGACGTCGGTCTCGGAAAGACCATCGAGGCCGGGCTCGTCATTCAGGAGATGCTCCTGCGTCACCGTGCGCGGACCATCCTCGTGCTCTGCCCGTCGTCGCTGCAGGAGAAGTGGCGCTCCGAGATGGCCGAGAAGTTCGGCCTCGAATTCCGCATCGTCGATACCGACTCGGTAAAGCGCTCGCGCCGTGATCGAGGCCTCCACGCGAATCCGTGGACCTCGTTCCCTAGGCTCATCGCCTCAATCGACTGGGCGAAGCAAGGCGAAGGCATCCGGCTCATGCGCGACGTGCTCCCGCCACAGCCGACGTTCCCCCGCCGCTTCGACATGCTCGTCGTCGATGAGGCCCACAACGTCGCGCCCACCGTCGGCAAGTACGCCGTCGAGAGCCTTCGCACGCGGCTCGTGCGCCTGCTCGCGCCCCACTTCCAGCACAAGCTCTTCCTCACCGCGACGCCGCACGACGGCTACACCGAGTCGTTCACCGCGCTCCTCGAGCTGCTCGACGACCAGCGCTTCTCGCGCAACATCCTCCCGTCCGAAGACCAGCTCGCGCGAGTGATGGTGCGGCGCCTCAAGAGCGACCTCGTCGACGCCAAGGGCAACAAGCTCTACCCAGAGCGGCGCCTCGAAGCGCTGAACGTCGAGTACACCGCCGAGGAGCGCGAGGCTCGTCAACTCCTCGAACAGTACATCGCCAGCCGCGAGAAGCACGACGAGCGCGAAGGCGCCGTCTCGCACTTCGTCCATCAGCTCCTGCGCAAACGCCTCGCATCGTCGCCCGCCGCGTTCATGTCGACGCTCGCGCGGCACACAGCCACGATCGAGGGCAAGGGCGAGGCGCGCCGCACCTCGGGGCTCGACGAGCGCATCCTCCGGCGCGCGATCGCCAAGACCGAGGAGGACTACGCCGACGACGACACGCGCGAGGCCGCCGAGTCCGAGGCCATCGAAGAGGCGAGCCGTCGGCTGCGCCCGCTCACGTCCGACGAGAAGAAGGTCCTCGGGCGCTTGCGCTCGTGGGCCGAGCAGGCAAGCCACAAGCCGGACTCGAAGGCCGGAGCGCTCCTGCGCTGGCTCGAAGAGAACCTGCGCCCCAAGGGCCAGTGGTCGAACGCGCGTGTGATCCTCTTCACCGAGTACCGAGCGACGCAGAAGTGGCTCCATGAGATCCTCGCCAGTCACGACCTCGGCGGGGAGCGCCTTGCGCTGCTGTTCGGGGGCATGGACCCGAAGGAGCGAGAGACCATCAAGGCCGCGTTCCAGGCTGATCCGCGAGAGTCGCAGGTGCGCATCCTGCTCGCGACCGACGCGGCCTCGGAGGGCATCGATCTCCAGAACCACTGCAACCTGCTAGTCCACGTGGAGATTCCCTACAATCCGAACGTAATGGAGCAGCGGAACGGCCGCGTCGACCGTCACGGCCAGAAGCAGAGCGAAGTGGTCATCTGGCACCCCGTCGACGCGAGCGGCGGCCACGGCGACGACATCATCCGCGCGCTCAAGAAGCTCGACTCGATGCGCGCCGACATGGGCAGCGTGAACCCGGTCATCGCCCCGCAATTGCCAGCGCTGCTCGAAGGCCGCCGCCGCGAGCTCGACACGAGCCTCGCCGAGAAACGCATCGAGCGTGCCCGCCGCTACGTGAAGGCCGAGCGTGAGCTGCGCGAGCGCATCGCCAAGCTGCACGAGCGTCTGACGACGACGCGCAGCGAGCAGCACCTCACGCCCGACCGCATCGAGCGCGTGGTGCGCGTCGCCCTGGCGCTCACCGACAAGCCCGACTTTACGCCCGCGAAGCTGGCCGACCTTCCCGCGGCCCGGGTGTTCCAAATGCCCGCCCTCGCGGGCTCATGGTCGCGATGCCTCGACGGGCTCGAGCACCCGTACACGAAGCGCATCCGCCCCATCACCTTTGACCACGACGCCGCCAAGGGCCGCGACGACGTGGTACTCGTCCACCTGAACCACCCGCTCGTGCAGATGAGCCTGCGGCTGCTGCGTGCCGAGGTGTGGGCGCGCGACGACGTGAAGAAGCTGAACCGCGTCACGGTGCGTACACTGCCCGAAGCGAAGCTCGACGCGCCCGCCGTCCTCGTCGTCTCGCGTCTCGTCATCACCGGAGGCAATCACCATCGCCTGCACGAGGAGCTGACGGAAGCAGGCGGCTACCTGCGCGACGCTGGCTTCAAGCGCGAGGACGGCATCACCAAACTGCGCGACTGGCTCGACTCGTCGGCGCCGGGGGCCATCGACGACTCGCTCTTCGATGCCCTGCGCACGCGGTTCACGAAGCACACCGAGGCGGTCCTGAGTGCCGTCACCACGCGCTCAAGGGACCGCCTCAAGGGTCTCGGGTCCACGATCGAAGCGCGCAAGCGCAAAGAGATCGACGAGATGACCCAGCTCCTCGACCATCTCGCCAAGAACCTCGAGGCCGAGCTGAAGCGGGAGGAGCCGAAGCAGCTCTCGCTATTCTCCGAGGACGAACGAACGCAGCTCCGGCGCGACAGGCTCGCACTCGAGGCGCGCCTACGCCGCATCCCCGAGGAGCGCGAACGGGAGCGCCTCGCCATCGAAGATCGCCACACCGGCCTCGTCGACCACACGTTCCCCGTCTCGGTGATCCTCCTGGTCCCCGAGTCCCTGGCGAAGCGGAGTCCTGCTGATCGGAGGCGGGCGTGAGCGCCAAGCACGAGTGGCTGAACCTGCTCGAGGTATCGGGCCCGTTCCTCGCGGTGCCCGTGCTCCGCGAGGTGTTCCCGCAGGGGCTCGAAGAGCTGGACGCCTCGCACGCCAAGCGACTGCGCAGCGCCTACGAGGAGTGGCGCGACGCGGTCGATGGCGACGACGCCGACCGCGACAAGCTCCACACCGCGTGGATCCACGAGGTGCTGCGTACGGCGCTCGAGGCAGACGACTCGCTGCTGAAGCCCGGCAAGGACGTCCCGGCCTCGGTCGTCGCGCTGCCGGAGCACGACACCACCATCACGCCCGAGCTCGTCTTCATCGACCCGACGCACGGCGGGGCGGTGCTCGCGCCCGTCCACGTCTTCCCGCCCGACACCGACCTCTCGGCGTCGATGAAGTTCGGCGGGCTTTCGTGCTCGCCCGGCGACCGCATGGCGATGCATCTGCGCGCGCTGAACGTGTCGTTCGGGCTCGTCACGAACGGCGAGCGCTGGATGCTGGTCCACGCGCCCACGGGCCAGGTGGCGACCTTCGCGAGCTGGTACGCGCGCATCTGGGGCCAGGAGCCCGCCACGCTGCGCGCGTTCACGTCGCTGCTCGGCGTGCGCCGCTTCTTCGCGCCCGTGCAGGACCGGCTTCCTGCGCTCTTCGAGCGCTCGCTGAAGCACCAGGACGAGGTCACCGACGCCCTCGGCGATCAGGTGCGGCGCGCCATCGAGGTGCTGGTGCAGGCGCTCGACCGCGCCGACCAGGATCGCAACCGCGAGCTGCTGCGCGACGTGAAGCCGCAGGAACTCTACGAAGCCGGGCTCACCGTGATGATGCGTCTCGTGTTCCTCCTCGCCGCCGAGGAGCGCGGGCTCTTGCTCTTGGGCGAGCCCCGCTACGACTCGTTCTACGCGGTCTCGACACTGCGCATGCAGCTCCGCGCCGAGAGCGACGAGATACTGGAACGACGGCGCGCGTCGTGGTCGCGGCTGCTCGCCGTGTTCCGAGCCGTCTTCGGTGGCATCGACCACCCGACGTTGCGCCTGCCCGCGATGGGTGGCTCGCTCTTCGATCCCGACCGCTTTCCGTTCCTCGAAGGACGACTGAAGGGCACGTCCTGGCGGCAGCATCGCGCCGAGCCTTTGCCCATCGACGACCGCACGGTGCTATTGCTGCTCGACGCCATCCAGACCTTCGAGGGGCGCACGCTCTCGTACCGCGCCCTCGACGTCGAGCAGATCGGTCACGTTTATGAGGGTCTGCTCGAACGCACCGTCTCGCGCGTCGAGGACGTGACGCTGGAACTCGAAGCAGGCGCGCAGGCCAAGAACGCGCGCATCACGCTCGGCGAGCTGGAGTCGGCGCGCCTCGACGGCGAGGCGGCCGTCACGAGCCTGCTCGCCGAACGCTCGAAGCGCTCGGAGTCGGCCATCAGGAACGCGCTGGCCGCCGAATTGGAGCCCCAGCAGAACGCGCGCCTGCTCTCCGCATGTCGCGGCGATGTGAAGCTCCGCGATCTCCTCGCGCCCTACGTCCGCCTGATGCGCACCGACCCGTGGGGCTACCCGCTGGTCCATCCGAAGGGCGCGTTCGTCGTCGTGCTCGGCGCCGATCGGCGCAAGACCGGCACGCACTACACTCCGAAGAGCCTCACCGAGCGCATCGTCGAGGAGACGCTCACGCCGCTCGTCTACGACGGCCCCGCGAAGGGCGCGCCTCGCGCCGAGTGGAAGCTGAAGACGCCCGAACAGCTCCTCGAACTGAAAGTCTGCGATCCCGCGATGGGCTCGGGCGCGTTCCTCGTCCAAGCGTGCCGCTTCCTGAGTGCGCGCCTCGTCGAGGCGTGGGCCATCGAAGAGGGCGCAGGGCGCGTCATCGATCTCACGGGGCAGGTCCACGAGCCGCGCACCAGCGTCGAGACCATGCCGCCCGGCGTGGAGATGCGCGCAGAGAACGCACGGCGCATCGTGGCCGAGCGCTGTCTCTACGGCGTCGACCTGAACCCGCTCGCCGTCGAACTGGCGAAGCTCTCGCTCTGGCTCGTCACGCTCTCGAAGGGTCGCCCCTTCGGCTTCCTCGACCACAACCTCCGTCGCGGCGACAGTCTGCTCGGCATCAGCCGTCTTGAGCAGCTCACGGAGCTGTCGCTCGACCCGTCTGCCACGAAACAAGGCCGCCTGTTCGGCAAGGCGATCAAACGCGCTGTCGCCGAAGCAGTCGAGCTACGGCGCAAGCTGCGCGAGATCCCGATCCGCGACATCCGCGACGTCGAGGCCATGGCCACGCTCGACGCCGGCGCGCGCAAGAAGCTCGAAGTCGCCGAGTTGCTCGCCGATGCGTTCGTTGGCGTGGTATTCGCGGCAGACGGCGGCGATGTCGAGACGCGTATCGCTGCGCTCGCGGCCGACGCCGACCGCGTCGTGGAGGGCGAGAAGCGCGCAATCGAGATAATGGTGAAGCGTACCGCCAAGGACCTCGCAAAGGACTCGCCGAACGGTGGTGCCCGTCGCCCGTTCCACTGGCCGATGGCGTTCCCCGACGTTTTCCACGGTGCGACTCCGGGGTTCGACGCCATCGTCGGCAATCCGCCGTTCCTCAACGGTATTGAGAATGCAGTTGCGCGAACACAGACCGCGAAGACGTATTACGCCCGGGCCTACCCAGTCTTTGCGCATGGGGCGTACGACTTGTGCTTGCTGTTCTGGGCGCGCACAATGCAGCATCTCCTTCGCGGAACGGGGCGCTACGGTCTTCTTGGCCCCACAGCCCTCCTCTCGGACGGCGGCGCTTGGAAGCCATGGGTTCACCGGTGCTGGCGGCCCGTCTCGATGTGTCTGTACCCCGTGGATTTCTTCAGCAAGGCGAGGATCCGAACGGTTGCAGTCGTCGGGGCGAGCGGTGAGTCGCGCGATGTGCTGGTCGCGAGTCTGGACTCGCAGGCTGGCTTGCTCCAACCGACGTCGCGGCTATGGGATCACTACTCTGCGAACTGGTACGAGATCGTCTCCGGCCTTTCAACGAAGCAAGACTCTGGTGACGCATCAGGTTCGGCCGCGATTGGCACGGTCACCCTCGTAGAGCTGAGTGACATCGCAGACGTTTCGGCTGGTTGCACCACCGCTGACGCGTACAACTTGAAAGGCGCAATTGAAGACTCGCGCGAAGCACGCGGCCTCAAGTTGATCACCACGGGTGTTATTGATCGGTACACCTCGAAGTGGGGGCGGATGACGATCCGTTACTTGAAGGACGATTACATCCACCCGCGATGGCCGACGCATCCCAGCGATCGGGGGGTCGAGCGCGCACTTGCCCGGCAGAGGGGGCCCAAGATTATTGTGGGGGGGCTTACTGCGGTTCTGGAAGCTTGGTTCGATACTGATGGAGACTCGGCAGGAATCGTTCAGACGTGGGTGGTGCGTCCACGGGGCGAAGTGCTGAGAACGACTTACTCGGATGCCTCTTGGTGGCTTACCGCTATCATCAACTCCGCCTACCTCTCACGAGTCTTTGTCTCACGCTACGGCGCTCAGGCGATGTCGGGCAAGCAAATCACAATCAAGAAGTCCAGCCTATTGGCGATGCCGGTGCCGCAGCCAACCGTCGGTGAGGAGACCTCAGTGGCACCCGATAGGATCACTAGCCCATTCGGTGCGTCGGCGCCAGCCTTGGACGCGCTTCTCATTCAAGTGTGCAAGGCAATGCAGTTGCGCGAGCACCCGCCCAGCGAGTTCGCCGCGCTCGACAAGATGGCCCACTTTCTAGTTGGGGCACGATACGGCCGGACGCGGGAAGAGTGTGAAGCCGACTATCGGTGGTGGTGCGACCGGACGAATGTCAATCCTGCTGAGGATGATTGGGCAACCGGCTTTCACCTGCTTGAGAGCGTTACACACAAGGAAAGGTAGACATGTTCGACTTCAAGATCTGGAACCAAGCAAACAACGGCACAACGATGGGTATTCGAGCCGCCGACGTCAACGTCGTCGCCCAGCTCGGCCCGTATTTCAACCGAAGCTCTGATGACGGTGTGTACGGGTCGCTCGACGAGTACCTCCTGGCAATCGCCGTCGCCCACACGCCCCCGGCTCCGTACCGCAGGTCCGTCGATATCCTCTGGCGAACTGCGATCGGCTACGGGAGCCACAGATACTTCACGGATCGCGTACTGGAAGTCACATACACCGGCAATGTTCGGCAGAGCGGTGGCTTCGCGGCCCAGTGCTACGTCATCGTCGATCCGAACGGGTTCCAAGCACTCGGCCCTCACCACACGGTGCCGACTACCGTGGTCGTCGTTCCAGGCATCGGCGGGCGGGACCTGCTCGAAGTCACCGTGTAGTGCAGCCGGAGACCAGGAATGAAGCCCACCGCGGACCGCGCCGAAGCCAGCCCGACGAAGCAGTTCTTCGTTTCAATGCTCACGCGCGACATCAAGCTCGAGGACGCCATCCTCGACCTGATCGACAACTGCCTCGATGGCGCTCTACGCCTCGGCAATGGCGGCAAGCCCGACTATTCGAGGTACCTGGTCAAGATCACGCTGGCGAAGGACCACTTCTCCATCGAGGACAACTGCGGTGGCATCCCTCGCGAGGTCGCGAAGAACTACGCGTTCAAGATGGGCCGCGATCCCAACGACAACCGCGACTCCGACACCGAGACGATCGGCATGTACGGCGTCGGCATGAAGCGCGCGATTTTCAAGATGGGTCGCAACGCGATCGTGAAGACGCGACACGACAAGGATGGCAATCAGGACACCTACGAAGTTCCGATCACGGCAGCTTGGCTCGACGCGACGAACTGGGACCCGCTGCCGATCAACGAACCCACGGAGGCGAAGGAGAAGCTCAAGGCCCCGGGGACGACGATCTACGTGACCGACCTGAACGAAGGCGTCGCCCGACACTTCGCCAACCCCGCCTTCGTGAACGAGGTGACGACGGCCATCTCGCAGCACTTCACGATGTTCCTCCAGTGGGGCTTCAAGATCGAAATCAACGGGGAGTCCGTGAAGCCCGTCCACGTCGAGGTGCTCGTCTCGCCTCGCGAGGATGGTCCGGCCCCGTACGTCTTCCGCAAGACGAGCGGGGACGTGACGGTGTCGATCACCGTCGGCCTCAACACGAGCCGTCGCGCCGAGGGCGACGACAACGAAGATGACGCGGACTTCGAAGGCCAGCGCGCGTCGGCTACGGCCGGCTGGACGGTCCTCTGCAACGATCGCGCGGTGATCGTCGGCGACAAGAGCCGCCTGACGGGCTGGGGAGACCTCCCGCTCGTTCCTCTCTACCACCCGCAGTTCGCTGTCATCACCGGCATCATCGAGTTCCGCGCGACGGACGCGAAGAAGCTCCCGGTCACGACGACCAAGCGCGCTCTCGATGCGTCGTCGGAGCTCTGGCTCGAGTCCCTCGTGAAGATGAAGGAGGGCATGCGGGTCTGGATCTCGTACACGAACGACTGGAAGAACCACCCTCGCTCCGACCAACAGAGCTACTGGCAGGACGCGCAGCCGTTGCCACTTAGCAAGGCGATCGATGCGGTCGCCGCGCGCAAGACGGCGAAGAAGTCGAGCGCGATCGACGAGGCAGGCGATGACGTCGACGTCGTCGAGTTCAACCCGAAGAAGAACAACGTCTTGCCGAAGCCCGAGGAGAAGAAGCCCTCGTCCAAGAGGATCGTCTTCTCTCGTCCTGTCGAAGAGGTGCGGGCGGTCTCGAAGATGCTGTTCGACGACCCCGACGTGAACGCGGGTACTGTCGGAGACGAGTGCTTCAAGATCCAGCTCGAGTTGGCCAAGCCCTCCAAGAAGCGGAGGAGTTGATCGTGAGCACCGGTTCGTCAGTGCCGTACAAGCTGCGGCCGAACAAGGCCGTGGATCGAGAGCTGTTCCTCTCGCTGTTGACCCGCCTCGCGCCAGCGTTGGCGCTGGAGGGGCACTACTACATCGGGCTCGGAGGCTCGTTCCTCGAAGACTTCCGGCTCGTGCATGCGCGCCTCGGCATCGACCGCATGACGAGCGTCGAATCGGAGGAGGAGGTCCACAAGCGACAGATCTTCAACCGCCCTACCGCGTCCGTCGAGTGCGTGCATTCGAGCCTTGAGGACTACCTCGACGCCCACGACTTCGATCGGCCCGCGATCATCTGGTTCGACTACACGGCTCCGAAACCAGTCGAGCAGATCGGACGGTTCGCACGCACCGTCGGCGAGGTGGAGCTCAACAGCATCCTGCGCCTCACGCTCAACGCCCAGCCCAGCGCGTTGGGTGAGCCGAACCCGAAGCTCTCGGGGCAGGCGCTGTGGGAGTGGCGGCTCGAGAAGTTCAAGGACCGACTCGGCTCGCTGTGCCCCACGGACATCAACGCAGCGGGCATGGAGAAGAAGACCTACGGCCCCAGTATCCTTCGCGCGCTGTTCCTGGCCGTCGAGAAGGAGGTGCTGAGCCACGCGGAGCGAAAGGTGGTGTGGGCGCTGAGCACCCACTACGCGGACGGCCAGCCGATGGTCACGGCGACACTCGTCGTGTGCGCAGCCAACGAAACCGTCATCGAGCCCCTCGTGAAGGGGTGGACGTTCTACTCGCCGCCCAACGACCCTCTGCGCATCGACCTCCCGGCGCTCTCGACGCTGGAGCGTTTGACGATGGAATCGAACGACGACGCCAGGACGAGGCTCGGGTTCGAGCTGCCGAAGTCGGGGCTCGGAGAAGACCCGTTCGAGGTGTTCAAGAAGTTCTACCGGATCTACCCGCACTTTTCGCGGGTGGAGCTGTAGCGAGAGGATTGACGCATGACGACGACCACCGCACCGAACGCACAGGCATGGCTCGCCAGGGAGGCGACGTCGCTCGGCCCGTTCGTCGTTCGGCTCGACGGTGATCGTTTCGGCTTCGGAGGACTCGCGCCGGCCCACTGGGTCGTCGTAGTCGACGCGCCTGGCGCACTGAAGCGGGTGGGTCGCATCCTCCGCGTCCGCGCCGACCTTGAAGCGACCACGCTCTACTTCGACAAGTCGCACACGGTGAAAGTGGCGGGCTCACTCGCCGACATCGGGCTGACGCTCCCCACCGGGCTCGTCACGCGGCTCCGCCCCGAAGACCTGTCAGCGGTTCTCGCACGCGACGGCGTGTCGTCGGCGGACGATGTTCCGCTCATCCAAGACGCCGCCTACGTGCGGGATCTGCTTGAGCTGGCGACGCGCGATGACCTGCTCGGGCCCGCAAACGGTCCCGCGGAACTGGTCGTCGACATGAGCGTTCGCGACCGCTACCTCGTCGGCAAGCTCGCGCCGCGCGCCCCGGGTGACGCGACGACGGCGAGCGAGGTCGAACCCGCAGCGGCGGCCGACGAAGAGGACGACTCGGCGCAAGAGAACGACGCCACGCTCCACGAACCGGGCGCCGAGTTCAATCGCGCGAGCGGGCGTGTCGAGCCCGACGAAGACGCGCTCGACGAGATCGATACGACCAACAACCAGTCGCTCGTGCCGTCGAGCCTGGGCCTCACCTTCTGCGTCGGTCCCGACGTGAAGGCGCTCGACGTCACCGCGCGATGGGGCAGCTACGCGCGTGTTCCGAAGGAGGAGCACGAGTACACACGGCCGCGGAGGAACCGGGAGACCGGCGAGGTCCAAGAGACGAAGGTGAAGGTCTGGCGCCGTTCGCCGCGCGGTGGGCGCCTGACGCTCAAGCTCGAGGAAGGTCCCATCAAGCCACTCGCACCCGACAGCGAGCAGCACGAAGTTCGCATCCAGGGAGCCGTGCGCACCAACGCCAATGGTGAGCGCCTCGTCACGTTGTTCCTGGTCAACGATCAGCGCGAGCCCGACACGAATCGCGACAGCGCTTGGCTCTTTCAGCCCGAGCTGAGCGTGAAGGGCGCGGGCAACGCAGCCGGGACGCCGGTCTTCCTGCGTCGTCCAAGCAACGATATCGTCGTGGACGACGCCGAGCGCGACCACCTCGGGCTTATCTACCGGCGCCGCGTGGAGTTCGCCGTAGGCCACGGTGTAGCCGTTCACGCCGAGACGCCCGACGACGACCCGACACACGCCGTCGAGGTGCGCACCGAGGTCATCCCAAGCTTCGAGGTGCCCGTCACCGAGACGCCGGGCCTCGAACCGGAAGACCGCCCCGCTATGAAGAAGATGGTCGAGCGGGGTTGGCTCGACATGCTTTCGCTCGCCGATCTCGACAAGGGCGAGCTCGAAGAGGCGCTGAAGACGCTCGTCGACGACTACGCCGTGTGGATCGGCGACCAGCGCGCCCGCGTCGGCAAGGAGATCAAGGGCTACGACGCTCCGGCCAAGGAATCCCTCGATCGGTGCGCGACCACGCTCGAACGCCTTCGAGCGGGCCTGAAGGTGTTGCTCGCCGATCCGAATGCGCTGGAGGCCTTTCGCTTCGCAAACCGTTCGATGGCCCGTCAGCGCGTCCGAGGCATCTACGCGCTCAAGCGCAGACGCGGCGAGGAGCTGACGTTCGGCTCCGTGGACGTGCGGAAGAACCGCTCGTGGCGCCCGTTCCAGCTCGCGTTCCTGCTGCTGTCGATCCCGTCGCTTGCCGATCCGAAGCACCCGGACCGCACGAGCCCCGCCGAGGCCTTCGCCGACCTGCTCTGGTTCCCCACGGGCG
>ERZ1066136.418-NODE-418-length-33864-cov-30.528765_pt1 | contig 33864 bp, 29 predicted proteins | sample MGYA00382783_ERZ1066136 | MGnify/ENA primary metagenome ERZ1066136 (study PRJEB33369, sample SAMEA5778366) | biofilm metagenome | biome: Industrial cooling water; feature: Water cooling tower basin; material: Biofilm | place: United Arab Emirates | collected... | reverse complement strand
CTCGAGCTCGCCCGCGCCCGCGCCGGAGCGCTCGGCGACCCGTGGCGCCGCGCCCGCGCCGAGGTCGAGCTCGGCGTCGCCGCGTTCGCCCGCGGCGACGAGACCGCCGCCCGCAGCCGCTTCGAGGCCGCCACGGCCGCCGCCGAGGCCGCCGGCGACGACTTCCTCGCCGCCGACGCCTGGCGCTGGCTCGTGTTCGTCGACGCCGCCCGCGGCCCCGCCCCGCGCGACGCGCTCGTGCTGCTCCCGCACGCCGAGGGCAAGCTGCGCCGGATCGGCCAGGACGGCGGCCCGCGGATGGTCGACCTCCAGCTCTCCGCCGCCTGGGCCGAGCTGCGCGCCGGCGACCTCGACAACGCGCACCGCCGCCTCGCCGCCGCCCTCGCCCGCACCAGCGGCGTCGACGAGGCGCTCGCCGCCCGCGTCCTCCGCCACCACGCCGAGCGCGCGCACCAGCGCGGCGAGCACCCGGCCGCGATCGACTTCGCCCGGCAGGCGCTCGCCCTCCAGCTCCGGCGCGACGGCCCCGACGCCCGCAGCGTCGCCGACACCCGTCAGAGCCTCGCCCGCTACGAGCTCGCCGCCGGCATGCTCCCCGAGGCCGAGGCCGACCTCCGCGCCGCCCTCGCCGTCGCCGCCGACGACCCCGACCCGCGCGAGCGCGCCTCCCTGCGCACCCACCTCGCGGTCCTCCTCTATACCCGCGGCGACCTCGCCGCCGCCCGCGCCGCCGCCGACGAAGCCGCCGCCGAGTTCGCCGCCGTCCGCGACCCGCACGCCGGCCGCGCCGACCGGATCGCCCTCGCCGAGCTCGCCGGCGACCTGTCCCTCGAGTCAGGCGACCCGCGGACCGCCCTGCGCCGCTACGCCGAGGGCCTCGCGCTCGCCGCCGACGCCGCCGCGCTCCCCGAGGTCGCCGCCAACGCGCTCGCCATGCGCGTCGGCCAGGCCGCCGCCCACCACCGCCTCGGCGACCTCGCCGCCGCCCACGCGACGATCACCGCCGTCCTCGCCGACCTCGCCGCCGCCCCCGCCTCCGTCCAGGCCTACGCCCTCGGCACCGCCGCCGAGATCGAGCACGCCCGCGGCGACCTCGCCCGCGCCCAGGCCCGCTGCGCCGAGGCCCTCGCCCGCGTCCCCGCCGACGACCCCCTCGCCGCCGAGCTGCGGACCCTCGCCACCCGGCTCCGCGCCGCACGCCCCTGACGCCCCCCACGACGTCCTCGCGGCTCCACGGACTCCCTGGCTGCCCTTTCGGTCATGTGCGACGCGTCCTCGCAACGCCACGGACGACCCGCACGCCCGGCCCGCCGCGAGCTGCCCCCGGCAAGGGACCCGCCGCGCACCCGAGCCGGCCGCCCCGCCGTTTTCGGTGATCCGATCGCCCCGCCCGCGCCACCAATACGGCGCCGATGCCAATCACGACGACCTCGGTCAGCAGCCCCCTGCCCGTCGCCGGGACCTCGACCTCGACCCTCACCGACGGCACGCTGGTCCTCCGCTACGCGCTCGCCGGCAGCGCCCTCGTGTTCGAGTGCTGCGGCCAGACCTCGTCGACCGGCCGGATCGTGCTCGCCCCCGAGGTCTGGCGCGCCTGGCTGCGCGAGGGCCTCGCCCTCGTCGTCGAGCCGAGCGCCCCGGCCCCGACCCTGCTCGTCCGCCTCACCGACGCGACCGGCCGCGACCTCCGGACCACCGACGGCGAGCCGACCCCCGTGTCCGCGACCGCCCGCCTGCGCGCCCACCTCCTCTTCGCCGACTCGTCCGGCATGAGCTTCAAGATCGCGCTCGACGGCGCCGGCGCCGTCACCGTCGACCTCGCCGACCTCTCGACCCAGCTCCGCCCCCCGCCGCCCAAGCTCCCGCCGGACCCGCCCCGGCCCAACTGACCCGCCCCGGGACCACCGGCGCGGACGCGGCGCGGAGGGAGCGCGCCCGTCCGTCCCCGCACCGGCCGCGGACGCGGCGCGACCCACGAGCGCCCGTCCGCGGCCCGCCACCGGCCGCGGACACCGGCGCGACGACCGAACGCGCCCGTCCGCGGCCGGCGAGCGACGAGGGCCCGCCCCGGCGCCCGAACCTGTCCGAAGCGTCACCTTGACGGGCGCGGGCCTCGCGGCTATTGCCGGCATCATGTCGCCCCGCTCGATCATCCGCGGCATCGTCTACGTCGGCTACTTCCTGGCCTTCCTCCTGCTGCTCGGGTTCTTCGGCGCGCTGCTCCCGCGCGAGCACGTCTCGATGGAGACGATCGAGCTGCCGGCCCCGCCCGAGGCCGTGTACGCGACCCTGCGCGACGTCACCTCCGCCCCGACCTGGCGCACCGGGCTCACCAGCGTCGAGCTGCTGCCCAAGCGCGGCGACCGCGAGGTCTACCGCGAGCACGGCGCGGACGGCCCGCTGACGCTCGAGGTCGTCGAGGACATCCCCGGCAAGCGCCTGGTGACCCAGGTCGCCGACCTCGGCCTGCCGTTCTCCGGCCGCTGGGTGTTCCAGCTCGCCCCGAGCGAGTCCGGCGGCACGCGCCTGACCCTCGCCGAGATCGGCGACGTCCCGAACCCGCTGATCCGCTTCCTCGGCCACTACCTGTTCGGCTTCGACAGCACCGTCGACCAGTACGCCGCCGATCTCCGCAGACACCTCGGCGCCCGCAGCTGAGGCGAGCTGCCCCTTCGCGCATGTCCTCGGGGCCTGGTCGCCCGCCGCCCTCACCGGCGCCGGCGCCGGCGCGCGAGCGCCAGCAGCCCGACCAGCCACAGCGCCGCTGGCCCGCGCGGCTCGGCCGCGCAGCCGCAGCCGTCCTCCGGCAGCGCCGTCCGCAGGCAGTCGCCGTCGGGGCAGTCCTGCGGCAGCAGGTCGACGCCGGTCTCCTCGCGCAGCCACGTCAGCACCGGGTACGGCACCCCGTACACGCTGTCGCCGGCGCCGCAGGGTCGGACCCCGCGCGACGTCACCCCGGCGAGGCGGAACTCGCCGCTCGCCAGGCGGACGAACGCCGGCCCGCCGGAGTCGCCGCCGCACGCGTCGCGGCCCTCGCCGCCGGCGCGGAACTCGAGGCCCGACGGCGAGAAGCTGTCGATCGGCGTCGTCATGATCCGCTTGTTGCCGACGTCGTCGGTCGTCAGCAGCTGGTCCTCCTCGGGGTCGACGGTGGTGCCGAAGCCGATCACGAAGATCTCGCTGCCGACGTACATCGCGTCGTCCCACTCCTCCTGGGTCGTCAAGACCGGCACGATGTCGATCCCGAACACGTCCTGCCCGAGGATCACGTAGCCGAAGTCGTACGCGTCGGCCTTGCAGTTCTCGGTGCAGGCCGTCGGGTAGATCCCGTAGCGCTCGACCGACGCGACGCGGTTGCGGTCGTTGGTGTAGATCGTGTCGCCGAAGATCACCCGCATGTCGTCGAGGTCGGGCTCCTCGTCGAGGCAGTGGGCCGCCGTCAGGATCAGGCGCGGCGCGACCAGCGTGCCCGTGCACAGGTTGGCGGTCGACGCGGTCTCCTGGCCGAGGATTGCGACGACGTTCGTCCACTCGCTCAGCGGCACGTCCTCGCCGCCGACGATCGTCGACGGTCGCGGCGGCTCGCGCAGCGGGAGGCCGAGGGCGACGGACAGGAGGCAGGCGAACCCAGGCGCGAGCACGTCGGCCAGGATAGCACCCCGACCCCTCCGGCGCAGACCCCGTGACGTCCGGGTCCGCCCCTGTCCGACGGGCCCGTCCCCTGGGGCCAGGCGACCGGGCGCCCGCCCCACCGCCGGACCTGGCGCCCGGCCCTTGCGGGACGTCCCGACGGCGGGTACCCATCCCACCGCAAGGAGCAAAACATGTCCCTCGAAGTCGGCCAGCCCGCCCCGTCCTTCTCCCTCCTCGACCACGCCCGCCAGCTCGTCACCCTCGACGGCCAGCGCGGCAAGACCGTCGTGCTCGCGTTCTACCCGGCCGCCTTCACCGGCGTGTGCGAGAAAGAGCTCTGCACCTTCCGCGACTCGCTCGCCGCGCTCAACTCGCTCAACGCCAGCGTGTTCGGCGTGTCCGTCGACGCGCCCTTCGCCAACAAGGCGTTCGCCGAGCGCAACGGCCTCAACTTCTCGCTGCTGTCCGACTACCAGCGCGAGGCGACCCGCGCCTACGGCGTCGCGCACGACGACTTCGCCGGCATGCCGGGCTACACCGCCGCCAAGCGCTCGGTCTTCGTGATCGACCCGAACGGCACCCTGCGCTACGCCTGGATCGCGCCGAACCCGGGCGTCGAGCCGAACTACGACGAGGTCAAGGCCGCCGTCGCCCAGATCGGCGCCTCCGCGGCCTCCTGAGGCCCGCCCTCGGGGCCCTGCGGGCGAGCTGTCCCTCGGGGCAGCTCGCCCGCGCGCGCTCGGGGCCCCGCGCAGGCGCGCGCGGCTCACCTGCGCCCGCGGGACGCCGCGGTCCCGGCGTACAATCCCGCGGATGATCGCCCGAGGCTTCGAACGCCGACCCTGGTTGCTCGGCACCTGCCTGCTCGCGGCCTGCTTCACCGACGGCGGCCTTCAGACCTCCCAGGCCTCCGGCATCGACGCGAGCTCCGGCACCAGCACGACCGACGCCCCGGCGACCGGCAGCACGACCGGCGCATCGACCTCCACCGCGGCCACCGACGACCCCCCACCGACCTGCGGCAACGACCTGATCGAGGCCCCGCTCGAGGAGTGCGACGACGGCAACGCCGACGACGACGACGCCTGTCCGAGCAATTGCAAGATCGCGACCTGCGGCGACGGCTTCGTCTGGGCCGGCATGGAGGAGTGCGACGACGGCCCCGACAACTCCGACGCCCCCGGCGCGACCTGCCGCACCGACTGCACCTCTCCGCCGGCCTGCGGCGACGGCGGCCTCTACGTCGGCCCGCTCGGCCCGCCGATCTCGCTGGCCGGGATCAACAACCAGCCCACGCAGGGCAACGACGCCCCACGCTCGATCGGCGTCGACGGCTCGAACCAGTTCTCGGTCGTCTGGCGCACCGACGGAGCGAGCGACCAGGTCCCGGTCCAGCGCATCGGCGCGGACGGCACGCTGCTCGGCCAGCCGCTCAACTACCAGACGCAGCAGGCGAGCGATGTCGTCGACCCCGCGATCGCCGTCGCGCCGAACGGGGACACCGCCGTCGTGTGGGAGCGGGGCAACAGCGTCGTCCTCGCCACGCGCGTCGGCGACACACAGCCCCCTGTCGCCCTCGTGACACCCTCGATGACCGGCACGTTCCTCTCCCCGAGCGTCGGCATGGGCCCCGCGGGGCAGGCCGCGGTCGCCGTGCTCGGCGACACCGGCGACAACACCCTCGCCGTGTTCGTCCGCCTGTTCCCCGACCTCGGCACCCTCGCTCAGGCCCCGCCCGAGCAGATGGTCAGCGACCACCTCACCGACGACGCGACGCCGCCGACCGTCGCCTTCGACCCGACCGGCGCCTTCCTGGTCGCCTGGGGCGATCCGGGCGGCCACATCCTCTACCGCCGCTACGACGCGAGCGGCCAGCCCGAGGCGATCGTCACCAGCGACCTCCGGATCGGCTCGCCCGACAGCAACATCTTCAGCCCGTGGACCGGCGCGACGCTGCAAGCCCACGACTCGAGCGCCGTCCTCGCCGGCCTCGACCCGGATGGCCACCTCGCGCTCCAGCGCTTCGACACCGCCGACACCGCGCAGCCGCCCGTCCAGGTCGACGAGCAAGACCCGCGCTTCGTCCAGTTCGTCGACGTCGTGAGCGACCCGTGGGGCAACCTCGCGGTCGCATGGAACGCCTGCGGCACCCCGCAGGACCTCGGCGCGACCAACTGCAACAACCTCGTGCAGCGCTGGAAGATCCGGTGGTTCTTCGCCGACCTCGACCCGCTCCGCCCGTCCGAGACCCTCTTCGAGGGCGGCTTCGGCGCGATCGCACCGGTCAGCGTCGCGATCGGCCCGAGCGGCGTCACCGCGGTCACCTACGTCGAGAACAACGAGCCGAAGGTGCGGATCGCCCAGCTCGTCTGCCCCTGAGGACATGCCCCTATGGGCATGTCCTTGAGACCAGCGCTCACCCGCCCTTGGCCTCGAGCTTGGCCCACGAGTCGCGCAGCGTGATCGTCCGGTTGAACACCAGGCGCTCCTCGTTGCTGTCGCGGTCGACGCAGAAGTAGGCGAGCCGCTCGAACTGCACGCGCGTGCCCGCGGGCGCGCCGGCGAGGCTCGGCTCGACCTTGCAGCCGGCGACGACCTCGAGCGAGCTCGGGTTGAGGTGGTCGGTGAAGTGCCCGCCCTCGGGGACCTCGTTCGGGTTCTCGACGCGGAACAGCCGGTCGTACAGGCGCGCCTCGGCGGTCAGCGCGTGGGCCGCGGAGACCCAGTGGATCGTGCCCTTGACCTTGCGGCCGTCGGCCGGGTTGCCGGAGCGCGACGTCGGGTCGAGCGAGCAGCGCAGCTCGACGACCTCGCCGGCCGCGTCCTTGACGACCTCGTCGCACTTGACGATCCCGACGTGGCGCAGCCGGACCTCGGCGCCGGGGCTGAGGCGGAACCACCCCTTGACCGGCACCTCCTTGAAGTCGTCGCGCTCGATCCACAGCTCGCGCGACAGCGGCACCGGCCGGGTCCCGCGCTGCGGCTCGTCGGCGAAGTACGGCGCGTCGATCCACTGCACCTCGCCCTCGGGCCAGTTCGTCAGCGTCAGCTTGAGCGGCCGCAGCACGCCCATCACCCGCGGGCTGGTCGCGTTCAGGTGCTCGCGCAGCGCGTGCTCGAGCAGCGACACGTCGACGATCCCGTTGTGCTTCGACACCCCGATCCGCTCGCAGAACGCGCGGATCGCCTCCGGCGTGTAGCCGAGCCGGCGCATCCCCGAGAGCGTCGGCATGCGCGGGTCGTCCCAGCCCGACACCTTGCCCGACTTGACCAGCTCGAGCAGCTTGCGCTTCGACATCACCGTGTAGGTCAGCCCGAGCCGCGCGAACTCGATCTGCTGCGGGTCGCCGGGCAGCCCCGCGACGGTCTCGATCAGCCAGTCGTACAGCGGCCGGTGGTCCTCGAACTCGAGCGTGCAGATCGAGTGCGTGATCGCCTCGATCGCGTCCGACAGCGGGTGCGCGTAGTCGTACATCGGGTAGATGCACCACTGGTCGCCGGTGCGGTGGTGGTGCGCCTTCTTGATCCGGTAGATCGGCGGGTCGCGCATGTTGATGTTGCCCGACTCCATGTCGATCTTGGCCCGCAGCACCTGCTGGCCCTCCTCGAACTCGCCCGCGCGCATGCGGCGGAACAGGTCGAGGCTCTCCTCGACGGGCCGGTCGCGGTACGGGCTGGCGACGCCCTTCTTGTAGAAGTTGCCGCGCAGCTCCTTGATCTGCTCCGGCGTCGAGCTGTCGACGTACGCCTTGCCGGCGCGGATCAGCGCCTGGGCGAACTGGTACAGCTGCTCGAAGTAGTCCGACGCGAAGTACTTGTGCTCGCCCCAGTCGAAGCCGAGCCAGCGGATGTCCTCCTGGATCGACTCGACGTACTCGACGTCCTCGGTCGCCGGGTTGGTGTCGTCGAAGCGCAGGTGGCAGCGCCCGCCGAACTCGGCGGCGAGCCCGAAGTTGAGGCAGATCGACTTGGCGTGGCCGATGTGCAGGTAGCCGTTCGGCTCCGGCGGGAAGCGCGTGACGACCTGGCCGCCGTGCTTGCCCGCCGCGCGGTCCTGCGCGACGAGCTCCCGGATGAAGTTCGACGGCCCGTCGGCGGGAGGAGTTGCGGTCTCGCGGGTCATGGCGGGCGATCCCTAGCCCAGCGCGGGCGCACGGTCAAACGCAAGAAAATTGCCCCGCCCCCCCGGCCGTGCCAAAGCTGGAGGCCCCTCATGCGCGACGGATCTCGACGCTGGTCCGCCCTGCGGGCGTTCCTCGGGCGCCACGCCTACATCGCCCTGGCGGCGGGAGCGCTGCTCGTGCTGACCCGCACCGTCGACTTCAGCCCGCCCCCGCAGGTCCGCCCCGACAAGGCCCGCCACGGCGGCGCCGCCGGCCCCGTGCCGGTGCAAGAATTCTCGCAGGACCTCCGCAGCCCGCAGGTCGTCCAGCTCCGCGCGGTCCTCCGCCGCTACGACGACCCCGCCCTGCCCGTCGCCCCCGACGCCCACGACCTCGACGACCGCGGCGTCGTGCTGTCCTCCCCCCTCGTCACCGCCGTCGTCGGCACCGAGGCCGCCGTCGACCAGCGCGTCCGCCTCGAGGGCGGCGACCTCGAGCTGGCGCTGTCCCTGCGCGCGACCCCCCGCCTCGGCCCGTCCGGCGACACCCGCGTCGAGCACACGCTGTCGCTGTCGTCGACCCGCCAGCGCTGGTCGGGCCCCGAGCACCGCCGCGTGCTCGCGGTCCACGGGGTCCTCGGCGACGTCGAGTCGCAGAGCGCCCGCTGGATCTTCGAGGTCGACCGCCACCTGTTCAGCCTCGACCTCGAGTTCGTCCGCCCGCTCGGCTCCGTCTGACCGCCCCGCTCGAGGACCGCAGCTCACCGCCGATACGGCCCGCCGGCCCCGGCGAGCAGCGCCGCCTCGAACGCGCGCAGCTCGATCATCGTCCGCCGCAGCTCCGCGAACACGTGCTCGAGGTCGGGCGCCTCGGGGTACAGCACCTCTTCCCACAGGTCGTCGCTGCGATCGAACACCCCCGGGCGGAACAGGGCCGCCCGGAACGGCGCCGGCGACAGCCCGAGCCCGAGCAGGAACTGACGGTCGCGCTCGCCGAGCCGGCCGAACAGCAGCAGCCACTCCCACAGCGCGCGGCGGGCCTCGCCGATCGCCCGGTCGTACTCGTCGCAGCGCGCGCGGCGGCCCCACGGCGTCTCGCCGAGCGGCGTCTCCCAGCGGTGCAGCGGGGTCGCCAGCGCGTGCCGGACCAGCCGCGCCTGCCGGGCGATCTCCGCCAGCTCACGGCTCAGGTGATTGACCTTCGGCTCGCCCTCGGCCTCGCTCAGCGCTCGCAGCTCGCGCGCCCGATCGTTCCGCTTGCGCTCCTGCGCCCACCAGCGGGCGGCGGCCGCTGCCGTCACCCCCGCACCGACCGTGATCGCCCAGCTCACCGCACCCTACTGTGGACCAGGTCGCCGCGCCGCTCAAGCGATCGCCCGCACCGGGCCGCCCGGCCGCCGAGCCGCTCCCCTCGCACGGCGTCAGGCTCAATCGCTCCTGAAGACGAACTGGACGTCGGCGCACACCCGCTTCGGCGGCCCGTCGACCGTGATCGGCTCGAATCTCCAGGCCGCGACGGTCTCCTGCGCCAGCCGGTCGAGCGCCTCGATCCCCGAGCGCCGCAGCGTCCCGAGCGAGCTGACCGCGCCGTCGGCCTCGACGCAGAACGACGTCCGGTTGATGAAATCCCACCCCCGCAGCCCCTCGCGGAAGATGATCTGCGCGACCGCATCGAGCGGCGGCTCCGACAGCCGCGACGCGTTGAACCGCATCTCCTTGTCCTCGGCGGACATCGGCTTCCCCTCGCTCTTGTCCTCGCCGAAGTCCTCGCGCGTCTCGACGACGTGGCACCGCCCGCGGTCGATCCGCTGCGGCTTGTACCGCCACTGCGCGACCGCCTCGCGGTGCAGCTGGTCGAGCTCCGGATCGCCGCTGACCCGCGCCGTCGTGACGTCCGTGACCGAACCGTCCTGCGCGACGCAGTAGCGCGTCAGGCTGTGCCACCGCCCTCCCAGCGCCCAGGCCCGGGTCCTGCGCAGCTGCTCCGGCGGCGCGTCGACCCGCACGATCGGCTGCGCCGCGCACCCGACGAGCAGCAGCAGCAGCGCGGCCGGACCGACCGACCTCAACGCCACACCAGGCCGGTCAGCGTCTGGTTGATGTGCCCGAGGTAGCTCTCGCCGTTCGACTGCATCCCCGCGTGGACCACCGTCGACAGCGCCTCGTGGTACTGCGCCTCGATCCCCTTGATCTGCGCCTCGAGCATCCGGTACGCGCAGTTGAACAGCAGCGCCCCGCCGACGGGTCCGCCGAGCCGGTCCGCCGCGCGCCCGAGCGCCGCGCGCGTCTCGGCGACCAGATCGGTCGCCCGCATGAGGTTCAGCCGGGCCCCCTCGACCACCGCGCACGCCAGGAACAGCGCCTCGCCCTCCGGGCGGACCACGCTGCGCAGCCACGGCTCGCCCTCGATCACCAGCCCGAGCGGGTTGGCGAGGAACAGCGGGAACCCGAGCTCCTCCGGCCGCGCCCCGATCGCCCGCAGGTAGCCCTCGACCGCCGGCACCCCGTCGAGCTCGAGGATCAGCCGCCGCGCCGGGTCGCAGCGCGTCACCTCGACGAACCGCTCGGTCGGCACGAAGTTGCAGGTCTTGAACACCTCGAACGGCCCGCGCATCTCGGCGACCAGCAGCGCCGTCCCGTCGCGCGACAGCCGGCCGTCGGCGTACGCCCACGTGCCGGAGAACGTGATGTCGTCGCCGGCCGACCCGCCGACGAACGGCAGGAACGGCGCGACGTCGCCGAGCGCCGCGTTGATCCGCTCCTCGCGCCCGCGCGCGCCCTCGAGCAGGGCCACGCCGGCCCACCGCTCCGGGTCGAGCGCGCGGATCGGCCGGCCGAGCCGCGACGACAGCGCCTCCGCGGCCGCGCGCACGCCCGCGTCGAGATCGCCGCCGACATCGGCCAGCGCGACCGCGCAGTCGCCGACGTGCTCGTCCGAGATCGCCAGCGCGACCGCCCCGCCCTTGCCGTGGCCGCCGTCGCTGAACTCGCCGTTCGTCGAGCACCCGAGCACGCACGCGCCCGGGAACCGGTCCGCCAGCGCGCCGCCGAGGGCCGCCCCGTCGTGCGCGACGCCGGCGAAGAACACGACCGCCCGCGGGCGCGCCCCGTCGAGCCCCGCGACCAGCTCGCGCGCCGCCGCGGCCGAGTCGGTCTGCGCCGAGAATGCCGAGCGTGTCGCGCTCATGACCCCTGCCCTCCGAGCTTGATCCCCATCCGCCGCAGCGCCTCCTCGACGCGCAGCACCAGCGCCGCGTCGCGGTTCTGCGCCGCCGTCGGCGCCTTGAGGTCGACCCCGAGCTGAATGATCAGCCGCGTGTTGAGCACCTGGAACACCGCCGCGCCGCCGACCGACGCACGCACCGCCGCGCCCAATTCCTCGAGACTGCCGTGCGTCGCCGTGCTCATGCTGCGGAGGTCTCCCTGGGCAACCACACCACCGAAGCCCCGAGGATAAATCACCGCCGCCGCGCCTGTCGAGCGTGTTACCCTCGCCCGCGCCGTGGACGATGACAGGCTTGCAGACGCGCCCCTCGCGGACGACCCGGCCGCGCTGCGGGCCGAGCTCGGCGAGCTGCGCCTGCGCGTCCGCGGGCTCGAAGACGCGCTCGCGCAGGCGCACACGCGCTTCGAGCTGTTCGCCGCGACGCTGCCCGGGATCTCGTGGGAGACGTGGGGCAAGCCGCACGAGGCGACCGTCAACTACGTCAGCGCCTCCGCGGCCGCGATCACCGGCTACGACATCGACGCGTGGCAGAGCCGCCCGGGCTTCGTGCTCGAGCTGATCCACCCCGACGACCGCGCGCGGGTCGTCCGCGAGACCGACGCCAGCTACGCCCGCGGCGACGTCCGCGGCGCCCAGGACTACCGCGCCGTCACCCGCGACGGCCGGACGATCTGGCTGCACGTCCGCTACACGATCCTGCGCGACGAGACCGGCGCCGCCTTCGCGTGGCAGGCCTTCTCGCTCGACGTCACCGCCCAGCGGGCCGCCGAGGCCGAGCGCGACCGCCTGCGCGACGAGCAGCTCGACGCCCTCTCGACCCCGCTGATCCCGATCACCGACGACGTCCTGGCGATGCCGCTGATCGGCCGGATCGACCGCCCGCGCGCCGAGCGGGTCCTCCACGTCCTGCTGGACGGCCTCGCCCGCGCCCGCGCCCGCCACGCGATCCTCGACATCACCGGCGTACGCGACTGCGACGCCGAGGTCGCCCGCGCGCTGCTGCAGGCCGCCCGCGCCGCGCGGCTGCTCGGCGTCGAGGTCCTGATCACCGGCCTGCGCCCCGACGTCGCCCGCACCTTCGTCGAGCTCGGCGAGCACCTCAGCGGCGTCGTCACCCTCGCGACCCTGCAGGCCGGCGTCGCCCACGCCCTGCAGCGCGGCGCCCGGCGCTGACGCGCCCGCATCCCGGTCCGCCGCATGGTCCGCCTCACTCCGCGCCCGGCGACGGGAAGTTGCCGCGCAGGAACGCGTCCCATGTCCGATCGGACAGCACCGCCCGCTGCGCCAGCAGCAGCTTGGCCGACGCGCTGACGGTGTAGCGGGCCTTCGGCCGGCGCGCCGTGATCGCCCGCTCGATCGCCGCCGCGACGTCCTCGGCCGTCCCGGCGAGCTTCGCCAGCGGCCCCTTCTCGTACGACTCCTTCGTCGCGCGCGCGACCGCCTCGTGGAACGCCGCGTAGGTCGCCGACGTCTCGGACTTTGGCGGCGCGATCGAGGCGACCGCCGCCTCGCTGAAGCTCGTCCTGATCAGCCCCGGCTCGACGAGCACGACGTCGACCCCGAACCCGCGGACCTCGAACCGCAGCGCGTCGCTCAGCGCCTCGAGCGCGTACTTCGACGCGTGGTACACCCCGCCGCCGGGGAACACCAGCCGCCCGCCCATGCTGCTGACGTTGACGAGCTTGCCCCACCGCTGCCGCCGCATCCCCGGCAGCACCAGCTGCGCCAGCCGCATCGGCCCCCACACGTTGGTCTCGAACTGCGCCCGCATGCGCTCGACCGGCACCGCCTCGACCGCGCCCGACTGGCTGTAGCCGGCGTTGTTGACCAGCACGCCGACCGCCCCGTGCTCCGCCTCGATGCTGCGCACCGCCGCCGTCATCGACCGCTCGTCGGTGACGTCGAGCGCGAGCGGCTTGCACCCCCTGTCCGCCAGCGCGGCGAGGCTGTCCGGCCGGCGCGCCGTCGCGTAGACGGTGTGGCCCGCGGCGGCGAGCCGCAGCGCGGCGGCCCGGCCGATCCCCGACGAGCAGCCAGTGATCAGGACGACCTTGGAGGGGTTGTGAGACGCGATCGCAGCGGACATGACGGCAACTCCGGAAAGCAGTCGGCCACCCGGATCGCGCCCGCGCGCGCTCCTTGATGACCGCGGGTCATCTTCTAATGACCGCGGGTCAGTTGTCAAGCGCCTCGCCGTCGCGCGCGGACGCGGGCATGCTCGCGCGCATGACCGCACGCCTGCGCTTCGCCGGCCCCGACGACGCCGCGGAGATCCACCGCCTGATCGTCGATCTCGCCACCTACGAGCGCGAGCCGGACGCCGTCGTCGTCACGCCCGCCGAGCTGCGGGCCCAGCTCGCCGCCGCGCGCCCGCCCTTCGAGTGCCTGCTCGCCGAGCTCGAAGGCCACGGCGTCGTCGGCTTCGCCCTGTTCTTCCACAATTACTCGACCTGGCGCGGCCGCCCCGGGCTCTACCTCGAGGACCTGTTCGTCGAGCCGGCCCACCGCGGCCGCGGGATCGGCAAGCAGCTCCTCGTCCGCCTCGCCCGGATCGCCGTCGAGCGCCGCTGCGCCCGCATGGAGTGGGCCGTCCTCGACTGGAACAGCCCCGCGATCGCCTTCTACCGCTCGCTCGGCGCCGCGCCGCTGTCCGAGTGGACGATCTTCCGCCTGACCGACCAGGCCCTTTTGGACCTGGCTCAAACGACAGGTTGACCGCGAGCGCGCCCGTGCGCGCCGGCCACGAGGCCGCAGTTGCAGACGCTCGCGCGCGACGTATGCTCGAGCCCCGACCTCGCCATGCCGCCCCCGTCGCCCGCGACGCGCCGGCTCACCGGCCTCGCCGCCCTGCTCGCCCTGCCCGCCTGCGGCGACCCCGGCGGGCCGCCCGCGACCCTCGGCGCCGACGGCACCTGGGCCGCGATGTTCCGCGAGCCGCTGCCGCCCGAGCCGCCGCCCGACGCGGCCGCGCCGGTGTTCGACCCGACGACGATCGCCCGCGTCCGCCTGGTGATGGCCGCGGAGGCCTGGCAGGACCTCCGCGACGACCCCGAGGCGCTGCGCTGGCACGAGGCGACGTTCTACTGGCAGGACGAGCGGGTCGCTCGCGTCGGCGTACGCGCGTTCGGCAACGGCAGCCTGATCCCCGGCAAGCCCTCGCTCAAGCTCTCGTTCGACCGCTTCGTCGACGACCGCCGCTGGCGCGGCCTCGAGACGCTCAAGTTCGACAACTCGAAGCAGGACCCGACCTTCCTCAACGAGTACGTGGCGAGCGGCGTGCTGCGGGCGATCGGCGTCCCGACCAACCGCACCGGCTGGGCGACCGTCGAGGTCAACGGCGACCCCGCCGGCTTCTTCGTCGTCCTCGAGTCGGTCGACGACCCGTTCCTCGTGCGGTGGTTCGGCGACGACGACGGCGCGCTCTACAGCAACGTCCCGCGCCGGTTCGGCCAGGGCCTGCTGCCGACCGATCGGCCCCTCGACTACTTCGACCCGCAGGACCGCGACACCGGCGACGGCACCGACCTGATCGCCCTCGCGAAGATCGTCGCCTCCGGCAGCGACGCCGAGCTCGCCGCCGCGATCGACCTGCCCGAGTTCTTCCGCATGTCGGTCACGCGCTCGGTCCTCGGCGCCCAGGACGCCTTCTCGGCCGACGGCAAGAACTTCTACCTCTACGACGACCGCGGCCGCTGGCGGATCTTGCCGTGGGACTTCGACTACGACCTGTCCGCCCTCGGCGTCCTCGACGCGCTCGCCGTCGACCTGCGCGCCCCGTGGACGACCTCGCGGTGGGCCTACAACGCCATCACCGGCGCGCCCTACCACGACCCGCTGCTCGTGCGCACCCTGGCGCTCGGCGCCGACCCCGACGACGTCGTCGCCGAGCTGCTCGCAGGGCCGCTGCGCTGGCCCGCCATCGACGACCGGGTCACCGCCGCCGCCGCGCTGATCCGCGACGCGGTGCTCGCCGACCCGCTCGGCCACGGCCCGACCTTCGACCGCCACGTCGCCGAGCTGCGGCTGTTCCTGCACGCGCGCCTGACCCAGCTCGCCGGCCGCGAGGTCGCCGACTGCCCGGCCGCCCCGCCCGGGGTCCTCCGTGCCGCCGACCTCGCGTTCTCCGGCACCGTCGGCTGGGGCGAGCTCGAGGTCGACGGCACCTCGACCTGGGGCCCCGGCTTCATCAACGCCGGCGACCACTTCTGCACCGGCGTGTTCGCCCACGCCCCGAGCCGCGTCACCGTCGACGTCCCCGCCGGCTACGGCGCCCTGACCGGCCGCGCCGGCGTGCTCGACTGGGACGCCGGGTGCACCAACGGCGCCACCTTCACGATCCGCCAGGCCGGCGCGATCCTGTGGCACAGCGGCGAGCTGCGCCGCTACGACCCCGCGGTCCCGTTCGGCCCGCTCCAGGTCGCACCCGGCCCGCTCGAGCTGCGCACCGACGACCTCGGCCAGACCGACTGCGACAGCACCGCCTGGCTCGACCTCGCCCTCGCGCCCGCGTGACCCCCCGCCGCGTGCGGCCCCGCCCAAGCTGTCCCATCGGCCATACGAATTCGCCGACCTTGCGCCTCGCGCCCCCAGGCGTGAGGCTGGCCGGCACCACGTGAAGAGGGAAGGGATCGGGGACATGCGGAACATCCAGCGTTCAATCGGGTTCGCCATCGCGCTCGCGCTCGTCGGCTGCGGGGACAACAACACGACCACGTCGTTCACCAGCATCACGCCCAGCGGCTCCGACACCGGCGACATCGGCAGCACCACCAACGCCGCCTCGACCGGCGCGCCGACGACCGACGGGCCGACGACCAGCGTCAGCGGCACCAGCACCGACGGCTCGGCCACCGGCACGACCGCCGACGCGTCCGCCACCGCGACCACCGACGCGACCACCACCGCGACCACCGAGCCGGCCTCGACCGGCGAGCCGCCGCCCGCCTGCGGCAACGGCGTCATCGACCCGCTCGAGGAGTGCGACGACGGCAACGCCGACAACACCGACGCCTGCCTCGACACCTGCGTCGCCGCCAGCTGCGGCGACGGCTTCGTCGGCCCGGGCGAGATGTGCGACGACGGCAACGACGTCGACGACGACGCCTGTTCCAACGCCTGCGCCCCCGCCTCGTGCGGCGACGGCAAGGTCCAGCAGGGCGAGGATTGCGACGACGGCAACGCCGACGACACCGACGCCTGCCTCGCCACCTGCAAGGCCGCCTCGTGCGGCGACATGGCCGTCCAGGCCGGCGTCGAGGAGTGCGACGACGGCAATGTCGCATACATGGTCGAATTTGGCCGCCATGGCGCGAATTCGTCAGATTGTGTCTCTTAGGACATGGCCGTTTTCGGCCTTGCGCGGGTTCGATTTTGGATCGATCTGTAGGGTGTCTGGAGGGTAGCCATGCTCACGAACACGCAAGCCCGCGAGGCCAAGCCGCGCGATGTCAAGTACGAGATCACCTGCGACTCCCTGCCCGGTTTCGTCCTGCGGGTGCTTCCGAGTGGCAAGAAGGTGTTTTTCGCCAGGTACCGGGACGCGGCGAACAAGGATCACCGGCGCCGGCTTGGACTCATGACCCCGGAGTTCGGGGCCGACGAGGCGCGCAAGATCGCGATGGTCGTCCTCGGCCAATTGGGCGCGGCCCCGAGCGTCCAGACGCCGCCGGCCGCCGGGCCGACGCCCGAGACCGCGCCGCCAAACCGCTCGAACGCGCCCACGATCCGCGAGTTCGCCAGGCGCTTCGAACAGAAACATATCGACATGTACCTCAAGCCACGTACGGCCGAGAAGTACCGCACGATGCTCCGCCTGTACATCCTCCCCAAGCTCGGCGACAGGCGGATGGACGAGGTCATGCCGGACGACGTCCAGGAGGTCCACAACGGCCTCAAGTCGATGCCGTGCGCCGCCAACTACATGCGCTGCGTGCTCAGTGTCATGTACTCGAAGTGGGCGCTGTGGGACCGGACGACGTACCGCAACCCGGCGACGGCGGTGCAGCGGTTCGAGGAGAAGGAGGTCGAGCGGTTCCTCGACCCCGAGGAGCGGCACGCGCTCGAGCGCGTGCTGTCGGCGGCCGAGAAGATCCGCTCCGGCAAGCCGGGGCACATCGGCCGCGAGGCGATCCGGGGCATCCGGCTGCTGATGCTGACGGGCATGCGGCGCGACGAGATCCGCGACCTCCGCTGGGAGCACGTCGCCTGGCGGCAGAAGATGCTGCGCCTGCCCGACTCGAAGGGCGGCAAGCGCGACGTCGTCGTCGCCGACGAGGTCATGGCGCTGCTCGGCGAGATCGCGGCGGCGAAGGGGAACCCCAAGCGCGGCCTGGTCGTCTGCTCGAAGAACGGCAAGAAGCTGTACAGCCTGGACCGGAGCTGGGCCCACGCGCGCAAGCTGGCGGGCATCACCGACGTGCGCCTGCACGACCTCCGCCACTCGGTCGCCAGCGACGCGATCATGAACGGCGTGCCGCTCGAGGTCGTCGGCAAGATGCTCGGCCACAAGAACTACCGCACGACCCAGCGCTACGCGCACATCGCCGACTACGTGTTGCGCGACGCGGTCAACCTGACGAGCAAAGTCATCGTCCGCGCCGGCCGCTCGGGGGCGAAGGCGAAGCCGCCGAAGGCGTCGCCGACCCGCTCGCGCCGCCGGTAGCGGCGGCGGCGGCCCGTGACCTGCCGACCGGGCGGAGCGGAGCTCCGCCTGTCTTGCGAACGTCGGCTGCGGCGTGTCCGCGTCGGGCGCTCCGGCGCGAGGGCCGAGCGGCCGAAAGGCAGTGATCCTCGGTCATCGGCGGCCGCCCCGGCGGTCGGGACCGAAGCGACGTTGAGAAGCTACGCGGACCCGGTTGCCTGGCGCAGATCGGCGCGCGCATCCCGGATGATCGACCAGGAGGATTGCAGGAACAGTCCTGCGATGATGATCGCCACGACAAGATCGGGCCAGGGCGTCGCCGTCCACCAAACCAAGCCTGCCGCGAGCACCACGGCAAGATTCCCGATCGCATCGTTGCGAGAGAACAACCAGACCGCCCGCACATTGGCGTCGCCTTTGCGGTGCGGAATCAACACCACGGCGGCGAGCACGTTGACCACGAGAGCCACGAGCGCAAAGCCGCCCATGAGGAAAGGCTCGGGCTGCTGCAACACCAGGACGCGATACGCTGTCGCGCCGAGCACACCCAGGCCGAGGGCGCCCAGGAAGATGCCCTGCACGAGTGCAGCGCGGGCACGTGCCGCCGAACCCCAGCGGACCGCAACCAGGCCCAGGAACGAGATCAGGCCGTCGCCGAGAAAGTCGAGCGAGTCGGCCTGCAACGCCTGCGAGTCGGCGAGGAAGCTGCCCACGATCTCGGCTACGCCATAGCCGACGTTGAGCAGGACGACGATCCACAGGGCTCGCTTGTAGGCCGGCGTGACATGCGAAAGATCGGGGATTCGGTCGGCAGCGTCCTCAGCAGCGTCTCCCGCCGGTCGGGAGGCGTCCATCCGGTCGAGCTGGTAGCCCTGTGCGGCGACGGCGCTCTCGACCTCGGGAAGCTGGCGATCGGGATCTTCGACGTCGATCGTCATCACCTGGGACGCGATCGACACCTTGACGTCCTTCACGCCGGGCACCCCCCGAGCCGCCTTCTCAATCTTGGCGACGCAGGACGTGCAGTCCATGCCGGTGACACGATATCGGATCTGACCATCCTCTTTGGCGTTTGTGCTCATTGCCGTTCGTTCTCCTTCTGCACCGGAGATTCCCTCGCCGGATTACGAGCTCGTGCCCCCCGGGAGCGCTGCCGCATCGAGCCGATTCAAGGTGCGTAAGCGCGGCCCGAAGCGCGCGTACACGGCGGGGAGCACGAGCAGCGTCAGCAGGCTCGCGGAGATGAGACCCCCGATCACGACGGTCGCCAGCGGACGCTGGACCTCGCTGCCGGGAGCGGTGGACAGGGCCATGGGGATGAAGCCCAGGGCGGCGACGAGCGCGGTCGTCAGTACGGGCCGCAGCCGCAACTCGGCGGCGTGGCGCATGGCCTCGGGCGCGCTGGCACCCTCGACCTGCATGCGCTGCGCGAACGTGACCAGCACGAGGCCGTTAAGGACGGCGACGCCGAACAGCGCGATGAAGCCGACGCCGGCGGAGATCGAGAACGGCAGCTCGCGCAGCCACAGCGCGAGCACACCGCCGACGACCGCGAACGGGACGCCGAGGAAGATGATCAGCGCGGATCGCATGTTGCCGAGCGCCGTCCACAGCATGAACACGATCAGCGCCAGCGCGAGCGGCACGACGACCGCCAGGCGGTCGCGCGCGGCGATGTAGTGCTCGAACGTACCGCCGTACTCGACGCGGTAGCCGACCGGCAGCTCGAGGCCCCCGGCGATCGCGTCCTGGACGTCCTGCACGGTCGACACTAGATCGCGGCCGCGGACATTGAACTCGACGATCACGCGCCGCGACTGCTTGTCCCGGTTCACGAGCACGGGGCCGGTCGTGTGGTGCAGGGTCGCTACGTCACCGAGCGGGACGATCTGCCCGGTCTTCGCGCGCAGAGGGATGGCCGAAAGCGTGGAGAGGTCGCCGGTGAAGCCGCGGTCGAACTTCACCATCATGTCGAAGCGCCGTTCGCCCTCGAGGACCTCGCCGACCTTGTGGCCGACCGCGATCGCCTCGGTTGCAAGGTTGATGTCCGCGATCGTCAGCCCGTAGCGCGCGAGCCGGTTGCGGTCGGGCTCGATACGGAGGTACTGAAGGCCCTGGAGCTGCTCGACCCGCGCATCGACGACGCCGGGGATCCCCTGCACCCGCTCGAGCGCCGCCTGGCCGAGCGTCCGCAGCATCTCGAGATCGGGGCCGTAGATGATGATACCGACGTCCGATCGCACGCCGGCGACGAGCTCGTTGGTTCGCATCTGGATCGGCTGCGAGATAGCGCCGGCGATCTCCGGCACTGCGCGCTCGACGATCTCCGACATCTCGTCCGCAAGTTGGTCCTTGGTCAGCCCCGGGCGCCAGTCCTCGCGGTCCTTGAGCTGCACGTAGACGTCGGACTGCTCGACGCCCATCGGATCGGTGGCGACCTCGGGCGATCCCGTGCGAGAGACGACGTTCGTCACCTCCGGGATCGCCTTGAGCGCGCGCTCGAGGCGGAGGCTCGTCGTCACCGAGGCGCCGAGGGCCGAACCGGGCATGCGGCGGGCCTCGACGAGCAGGTCGCCCTCGTCGAGCTGGGGGACGAATTGCGCGCCCAGGCGGGTGAACTGCGCCGCGCCGGCCGCCAGCGCGAGCACGCCCGCGGTCATCGTCAGCCAGCGCCACCGCAGCGCGCGGTGCAGCAGCGGCGTGTACAAGCGATGCACTACGCGCAGGAGCAGCGTCTCGCGCTCCTCGGGGTGCGGGCGGACCAGATAGCTCGTCAGCACCGGCACGACCGTCAGCGAGCACACGAACGCGCCGCCGAGTGCGAGCAGCACCGTGTACGCCATCGGATGAAACATCTTTCCCTCGATGCCGGTCAGCGCGAGGATCGGCAGGTAGACGATCGCGATGATGATCTCGCCGAACACGGCGGGGCCGCGGACCTCGAGCGTCGAGTCATGGACGATCTGCACGCGCTCGTCCCCCTGCAGGCGCGCGCCGGCCCGGCGGCTGGCCTCGGAGAGCCGCCGGGCTGCGTTCTCGACGACGATCACGGCGCCGTCGACGATCAGCCCGAAGTCGATCGCGCCGAGGCTCATCAGGTTGCCGGAGATCCCGGCGGCGTTCATCACGATGACCGCGAACAGCATCGACAGCGGGATCGTCGTCGCCACGACGAGGCCCGCGCGCAGGTCGCCGAGCAGGAGCAGCAGCACGAGGATCACGAGCGCGGCGCCCTCGACGAGGTTGGTGCCGACGGTGCGGATTGTGCGGTCGACCAGGGCTGTGCGATCGTAGTAAGGCTCGATCCGTACGCCCTCCGGCAGCGTCGGCTCCAGCTCCGCCAGCTTGTCCTTGATCCCCTGCGTGACCGTCCGCGAGTTCTCGCCCATGAGCATGAGCGCGACACCGACGACGACCTCGCCCTCGCCGTCCTTGGTCGCGGCGCCGCGGCGCAGCTTCGGTCCGAACTTCACCTCGCCGACCGAGGAGACGGTGATCGGCACGCCCTGCGGCGTGGCGCCGAGCACGACGCGCTCGAGGTCGCCCCGGCTGCGGACCAGGCCGTTCGAACCGATCACGACCTGCTCCTGGTTGCGCTCGATGTAGCCGCCGCCGGCGTTCGCGTTCGACAGCTCGAGCGCCTGGGCGACCTCGCCGACGGACAGACCGAGCGCCTGAAGGCGCTCGGGGCGGAGCAGGACCTGATACTCGCGGTTCTCGCCGCCGAAGCTGTTGGTCTCGACGACCCCGGGGACGGTGCGGAGCTGGGGGCCGATGTACCAGTCGAGTAACTCCTCGAGCTCCATCAGCGAGTGCGTCTCGCTGCGGACCGTGAACTGGAAGATCTCGCCGAGGCCCGTGGAGATCGGGCCCATCTCCGGGGTGCCGTATGCCTCCGGCACGGCCTCGGTGGCCTCGCGCATGCGCTCGTTGATGAGCTGGCGCGCGAAGTAGATGTCGGTCCCGTCCTGGAACACCACGGTGACGACCGACAGGCCGTACTTCGACACCGAGCGGACCTGCGTCATCTTCGGCAGGCCGGACATCGCCCGCTCGACAGGGATACTGATGTACTGCTCGACCTCGACCGGCGACAGCGCCGGCGCGGCGGTGATGATCTGGACCTGGACGTTGGTGACGTCCGGGACGGCATCGATCGGGAGCTGGAGCGCCGAGCGAACACCGACAACGATGAAAAGCAGCGTGGCGACCAGGACGAATGCCCGGTTGCGCAGCGACCACGCGACAATGACGGACAGGAGGTGCATGGCTAATGTCCGTGCTCCTCGCCGAAGGTGCCCTTGAGCAGCACGCTCTTGAGCGTCCAGGCCCCCCGGGTGACGACCTGCTCGCCCTCGTGGAGCCCCTGAAGCACCTCGACCACGCCCGGTCCGGCGGTCCCGAGCACGACTTCGTGCAGCTCGAACGCGTCGCCCTCGCCGCGCACGAACACGGCCGTCTTGCCAGCGACCTCGATCAGCGCGTCACGGGGCACCGCGAGCACCGGCTTGGACTCGGCGCCGGGGTCGGTCGCGGCGATCCTGGCGCTGCCGAACAGGCCGATGCGCAGGAGGTCCTCGCGGTTGTCGATGGGGATTCGCGCGACGACCGTCTGCGCCTCCTCGTCGACCTTCGGGGCGAGGTACTCGACCGTGCCCTGGAACGGATGGTCGGGGTTCGCGTTGAGCACGACTTCGGCGGCCGCGCCGACGCGCACCTTGGCGACCATGTGCTCGAAGATGCGGGCGATGAACCAGGCGCGATCGAGGCCGACGATCGTCGCCACGGTCTGCTCGGGCGTCACTGCCTGGCCGGGGACCACGCCGCGGTGCATCACGTAGCCGGAGAGCGGCGCGCGCAGCGAGAAGACTGTCGCGTTGCCCCTGGACGCGAGCCCGAGCGCCTGCAGGCGCTGTTTGGCGGCGCCGGCCTCGGCGTCGAGCGCGGTGGCCTCGGCGCGGGCCGCCGCGAGCTCCTGCTGCGAGGCCATGTTGCGCTGCGCGAGCGCCTCCAGCCGCGCCAGGTTGGAGCGGGCCGATGCCGCGCGGGCTTGCAGCGACGCGAGGTCGGCGCGCAGGCTGCCGAGCCCCGGCGCGCGCACGGTGGCGAGCACCTGACCCACCGTGACGGGGTCCCCCTCGCGGAACGCGACGTCCTCGACGATGCCGGCGACCTTCGCCGGGACTTGGGCAGTCCGGCCGGGGTCGGCCTCGACGTGGCCGGGGGCGATCAGGACCGGCGCGACGATCTGCCGCCGGGCCGGCTCGGCGACGATGCCCGCCTCGGTGACGACCTGTTCGGAGATTTCGACGCGCGTCGGCAAGGCGTCGTGAGCGTGGCCCTCGCCACGCTCCTCGCCTTCGTGGTCGCGGTTCTCGTCGCGGTGTTCGCCGGCCGACGATGACGATGTGGTGGGGCCACAACCGAGCACCAGGAGCAGAAGACACAGCGTCCGATTCATGGCCTCACCTCGTCGGGCAGGAGCCCGGCCGCGCGGGCGAGCTCGACGGACGCGAGCGCGAGGGCGCGCCGCGCCTCGATGTGCGTCCCCAGGTACTCGAGGAACGTCTGTTGCAACAGGACCGCCTCGCGGATCGAGATCCGTCCCGCCGCCATCTCCTGCCCGAGCGCCGCGAGATGGTCCTCCGCGCGCTTCAGGCGATCGGCCTCGAACAGTCCCAGCTCGGCGCGGCGCGCCTGGAGTTCTTGCAGGCCGACGGTGATCTCGGTTCGGACCTGCCGTCGCCAGCGCTCGACCTCGGCTTCGGCGCGGCGCGCCAGCGCCTTGCTCTCTGCGATCTCGCCGGCGAACGTTCGGCCGAGCGGGCTCGGGAGCACGATCGGGAACGCGAGCCCGCCGCCGAGCACCTGCTCGGCGAAGCCGTCGCGCTGCGCATACAATACGATTGACGGGTTAGGGGCGCGCAGCCGTCGGTACATCTCTACCTGCCGCAAGAACACCTCGCGCTCGGCCTTCGCGAGCTCGATCTCGGAGCGCCTTGCGAGCGCGGCGTCGACCAACGCGGCGAGGTCGTCGGGCACCAGCAACGGCGACAGGTCGCCCTGAACATCGAGCGCCGCTCCGGCCGAATCGCGGCCGAGGAGACCGGCGAGCACCGCACGCGCAGCGGCGACGCGGCGCGACGCCTCGATCTGTTGCCGCTGGACCCGCACGGAGGCCGCGACTGCGACGTCGGCGTTGAGCGCGGAGCCGAGGCCGGTGCGCTCGCTGACCCGGGCCAGCTCGACAAGTGTCTCGGCGGTCCTGGCGATGCGACCGATCATCTCCCGCTGCTCCTGCGCGGCGAGCAGCTCGAAGTAGGCCGTCAACGCGGACGCGGCGAGGTCGCGCCGGGTCAGCTCGATCTGCCGCTCGGCCTGCGCGATCTCGGCGTCGGCGACGGCCATCCGCTTGCGGCGCTGGCCGGCGATCTCGATCTCTTGCGAGAGCCGGCCGTAGACGTTGATGTCGCGCTCGCCGTTCCACAGGCCGACGCGCTTGCCGCCGGAGATCTCGACGGACGGGTTGCTCGGGAGCACCGTGCGCGCGCCGAGCCGGCGGCCCTGGGCGGCCTCTTGCGCGTGCTCGGCGACGCGGATGCTCGGGTGATCGGCGAGGATGCAGGCGACGACGGCGCCGCGCGTGAGGGTGCCCTGACAGGCCGCCGGCGGGGCGGCCGGTGAGCCAGCGAGGAGCGCGGCGAGCAGTACGGGGGCGATCGGCATGGCACGGCGCTCTGGGTGGATGTCGGATCAGCAGCGGGGGCACGAGGTCTGCTGGTCGCGACGCGCCCGGCCGAGAATCTCGGCCGCGCCGACGAGCGCGAGGCCGGAGATCACGGCGGCGACGAGGAGATCGGGCCAGCGCGAGCCCAGGGCCAGCACACCGCTGGCGGCGAGCAACACAGCGAGGTTGCCGAGCATGTCGTTGCGCGTGCACAGCCACACCGAGCGCATGTTGCTGTCGCCGTGGCGATAGCGGTACAGGAGCACCGCGACGCCCAGGTTGGCGACGAGCGCTGCGACCCCGGCGAGGCCCATGACCTCGGCGCGCGGCACGTCCCCGCCAGCGAGGCCGAGCAACGCACGTGCGAGCACCCACAGGCCGAACAGGCCCATCGTGAGACCCTTGACAGCGGCGACGCGCGCACGGGCCACGAGCGCGCGCGACATGGCCCACAGGCTCAGGGCGTAGTTGCCGGTGTCGCCGAGGAAGTCGAGCGCGTCTGCCTGAAGGGACAAGGAGCCCGCGAACAGCCCCGCGACGACCTCGACCACGAACATCAGGGCGTTCACGATGAGCGCGCTCCAGAGCACCCGACTGTACTCAGGCGCCGCTGAGAACGGCGTTTCGCAACATCTGGCGCTCATGGCGACCTCCGAGGAAACGCGGCCAGCCTAAACCCTGTAGCGACTACAGGGTCAAGCAGCGGCTGGCGGCGGGCGCGCGTGATGAGACGCACGAATACTTCCCGCGGCGAACTGCAAGCCCGGCGGCAAGCTCGGAGCATGGCGCGCGGCTCAGGACGGATGACCATCGGGGCGCTCGGCGAGGCGACGGGCGTCGGCGCCGAGACCATCCGCTACTACGAGCGCATCGGCCTTCTGCCCAAGCCGGCGCGCACGGCCGCCGGGTACCGCCTCTACGAGCCGGAACACGTCCAGCGCCTCAACTTCATTCGTCGCAGCCGCGAGCTCGGGCTCAACCTCGACGCGGTGCGCGAACTCCTCTCTCTCGCGAGCGAAAGACTGCGATCGTGCGCCCGCGTCGACCGCCTCGTCCGCGAACACATCCACCACATCGACCACAAGATCGCGGGCCTCCAGCAGCTCCGCGGCGCGCTGCAACGACTGGCCGATTCCTGCCAGGGGGGCCTGCGTGTGGCGGACTGCCGAATCTTGGAGGCCCTGCAAGACGCCGAGCAGGTCCTTGCCGACCCGAGCGTCGAGTGCGAGATCGAGGAATTCAGCGCGCGCCGGTTGGACAAGCCGAAGGTCCGGGCCGGGAAGCGTGCCCGGCCTGGATAGGCGCTACATGGTCAGCACTGAAGCGCGAACAGGCGCGTGTGACACACCCGCCCCTCCGTCCAGCCTCTCGGCCTAACCCTTCTCCTCGTGCCCACGCGCGCAGTCGACCGCCGGGATTGAGGGTGGGCGCTGCTGGGAGGTGAGCGGGGGGCGCGAGCGCTCTGCGACACTGCGAATCTGCGCGGTGGCGCGCGCATTCCGTCCCGCTCGCCGATTTGCGAGGAAATTCCGCGACGCCCTCTTCCCGGGGCCGGTGTCGTGGTCATCCTCCGGTCCATGAAGTCTGTGGCCATCTTCAGCCGTAAGGGCGGTTCCGGGCGGACAACGCTCGCGACACATCTCGTCCGTCTCGCCGGAGCTCGGGACATCTCCACCATCGCAGTCAGCCTCGACCGCATGGGCGACCTGAGTCGCTGGCTGAGCGAAGGTCAGCAAGACACTCACGTCACCGCCATCCACAGCCCGAGCAAAGCTCCACGGCTCGCGGCGGACGCGTCGCTCGTCGTGTACGACTGTCCGCCCACCGACAAGATCACGGCGGAGATCAAGCCTGATCTCTGGCTCGTACCCACGCCTCCTGCCTCGGCCGACTTCTTGGCGGAGATGCTCGGTCGCACGCTCCGCCTGCTGACAGATGCGGGCGGCGAGATCTGGGTGGTCGGTTGGCGTACAAGGCCCGGCGAGAATCACGCATCGGTGTCGGTCCTGCGCGACGCTGCGAGCGCCTTTCCGAGTGCACGCGTGCGAGAACAGGTCGTCCCGGAGAGCGAGGGCATCTACCGTGCGCAAGATCAGTACGTCGGCGCGTGGGAGCTGCCGTTCGATGCGGGCACGCACGCGCTGGCTGAGCTGTGCGACGATGTTCTCGCGCATCTGGGCCTCGTTAGCCCGTCGACGTTCGCGTCGCTCGCAAGGCGTCCGGTGACGGCGCGACGACTGGTGAGCTGACGACGACCACGGGCGCGGTGGCGACAACGTTCGCGGCGACGGTCGCCTCAGAGTGTGAACTCGAGGCGACCGTCGGGGCCGAGCGCGGCGGTCGCGGCGAAGTCGGCGACGCAGCGCGATTCGATCAGAGCGTGAACTCGAGGCGACCGTCGGGGCCGAGCGCGGCGGTCGCGGCGAAGTCGGCGACGCAGCGCCCGAATTGGCCCTGGAGCGCGTGGCCGTTGAATCGCACTGTGACCGCGCCGCCTGGGCGGCGTTCGATGACCACCGCGGCCTTGGAGAGCGAGCCGGCCGGCTTGCAGTCGAGGATGCTCCGCCGCGCCTTGCCGATCAGGCGTTGCTCGGAGGTAAGCCGTGGGCGCGAGCGGTCTGCGGCGATCTGGGTCTGGACAGCGGCGACATCCGGGGGCGCGGGCGCTGGCGAGTGCGCGCGCGCGTCGTCGGGCGCGCGCTCGCCGCTCGGAGCCGCGCAGAGGAGCTCGGCTGTGTCGGCTGTGTCGGCCCCGTCGGCCGGCTCCGCCGACGCTCCAGGCAGCTCACGCCGCAGCGCAAGCTGGCGGCCAAGGGCGCCGGCGGGCTCCGGCTGGCGCAGGTCGAGCGCTCCGACAGCCGGCTCAGGGGAGGCGCTCATGGCGGCGAGCGTCGGCGTCGAGGGCCGGGCCGCGAGGAGCATGCCGCCGACGACCAGGCCGCCGGCGACCGCGCATGCGGCCCCGAGGCTGGCGATCATCGTCGGGCGCAGGGCGGCGTCACGCCGAACGCTCGGCGCCGTCTCGGCCTCGGCGAGCGCGGCGCGGATCGCCGCCGCCATCTCGTCGGCGCTGGCGAAGCGGACGCTGACGTCGCTGAGGGCCCTCAGCACGATCGTGTCGATCGCCGCGGGGATGTCGAGGCCGGGCGCGAGCACGCGAAGCGGAGGGACCGCGAGCTTTCCGAAGTTGCGGGCGTAGTCGATCATCTCGAGGCCGGTGAGCAGCTCGAACATCATCACGCCGACGGCGTACAGGTCCATCCGCGGGTCCGGGGGGCAGCCGGCGCGGGCCTCCGGCGCGACGTAGCCGTACATCCCGTAGACCGTGCGAGTCGGCTCCGGCGCCATGGTGATCCGCCGCGGCGGCATGACGGCGGCGAAGCCGACGTCGATGACGACCGCGAAGTCGTCGCGCGACTCGTCGACGAGGATGTTCCCGGAGTGCAGATCGCGGTGGACGACGCCGCGCTTGTGGAGGACACCGAGCGCCTCGAGCACCTGGAGGATGATGCGGCAGAGCCGGCGCCACGGCAGCGGCGTCGACGACACGGCGCCGTCGAAGCCGGCGAGCCAGCGCAGCGGCTTGCCGCGGACGAAGCTGAAGACCGTGTAGGCGACGCCGCGAGTCTCGCCGAAGTCGGTGGCCTGGACCAGATGCGGGCAGTCGTGGCGGGCCGCGATCCGCCCCTCCTGGCCGAAGAAGGCCCGCAGCGCCGCGTGAAGCCGCGGGTGCAGGATCTTGACCGCCACCTGCGCGCCGGTGATGGTGTCCTTCGCCTCGTAGACGCTGGCGGTCGCGCCGGCGCCGATCCGCCGGACCAGTTTGTAGCGCTTGCCGAGGATCTTGTTGCTGCGATCGACGTCGTCCCCGTGCTCGGTCATGAAGACGTCGAGCTCGGGATCGGGGGCTTGCTGCGGAGGGTACCAGACGGCCTTGGTCTTCATGACTCAGAACCGGATCGAGAGCTGACCGCCGCCGGGCCACACGACGGGGGCGAGCGAGAGACGCCGCGCACGGCGGCGGTGGCCGTCGACAGCGAACAGGACCACGCTGGTCACGATGGCGGCGCCGGCTCCAATCGCGCTGCCGATCGCGATCCGATTGGCGCGGGTGCCGAGGAGGTCGAGACGGTCGGCCAAGGCGTAACCCTCGGGGCCGATGTCGACCTCCGCCGTCGCGCTGGTCAGCCGGCTCCGTTCGGCGACCGCGCGCGCGCCGATGATGAGCGCGCCGGCGGTCACAAGGCCGAGGCCGAGGCCGGCGCCGAGAGACACGCCGCCGGCGATCCGCAGGCCGCGGCGTGGCCTGGGCGGGGGAGACGGCGAAGCGGGAGGTCGGGCGGCGATCGGCAACAGGTCGTCCCCAAGTGTCGTGCCGTTCGACTCGTCGGGCAGCTTGTCGTCCGGCTCGCGGCACTTCCGATCGCCACGCAGCTCCGCGAACTGGACGCGATCCGTTTCGGCGTCCTGGCGATCGATCGGACGCTGCTCGGACAACTTGCGGGCGTCGAGGTACGCGATGAAGTCCCGCATCAGCTCCTCGCCGCCGCACAGAAACCGGGGATCGCCGGTGGCCTCGTAGCCCTCGATGTACGTGTGGTAGATGTCGAAGACGATCAGCGAGCGGGCGTTGAGAGTCGGCTCGCTGGTGTCGTCGGGCAGGGCGTCGTAGGCGGCGCGGCAGTGCGGCGCGGCCTCGGCGAACTTGCCCGCGTCGCGCAGCTCGACGCAGATCTTGTGCTCGCGGCGCGACGGCGTCTCCTCGTCGGCACGGGCCACGCGCGACGAACCGGCCACCAGCGCGAGGCACGACGCGATGAGGCGAAGTCGCCGGCGAGGGGGTCGCAGGACGGCCACGAAGTCACGATATCTCGCGGTCCGCTGCCTGACAAGCGAGGCATGGTTTGCTATCTTCGGAGCGCCATGACGATGCGCCCCGCCTGGTTCCTCGGGTTCGTCGTGTTCGCGCTGCCGGCCTGCTACTACCGCACCCCCTGGGGTAAGTGCGCGTTCGGCGGGTGTCTGGAGGAGACCAGCGGCAGCGAGGGGGACGTCGAGACGTCGGGGACGACGGCCCCCAGCATCATGACGACGACGTGGGACGAGCCGACGGCGGGCACGGACACTGGCACCGCCAGCGACGGATCGGGCACCGAGGCGACTACAGATCCGGCCGAGCTCGGGCCCCCGATGATCGCCGGCATGACGCTGACGCCGGACCCGATCAAGTCGGCGGGGGTCGTGACCGTCGAGGTCGAGATCGAGGACGAGGGCGCCGAGACGGTTACGATCGCCGTCGACGGCAGCGAGGCAATAGCGCTGACGCCGGTCGGGGACGGCGGGACGCTGTTCACCGGCGAGATCGTGGTGTTCGGCGAGTCGTGGAACGGCGATCACGAGGTCGTGGCGGTCGCGGTGCGCGGCGAGAAGGTCAGCGAGCCGTGGTCGGAGTGGTTCACGGTCGAGGCGCCCGCGGCCGGCGGCGAGGCGTGGCTCGAGAAGAGTCCGCTCGTGCCGAGCTACGGGAACGCGGTCGACGTCGACGACCAGGGCGACGTGCTCGAGCTGTTCACGTCCCCGACCCCGAACGGCCAGGAGTGCTACCTCCGGCGGCTCGACGGGACCGGGACGTCCGTGTGGTTCGGCGGCGCGCGCTGGATCGCGCCGTTCGAGGACTGCGTCGGCGAGGACGTCAAGTTCGCCCCGGACGGGACGATCTGGGTGCTCGTCAACGTGTACAAGGACGGCTTCGGGCGCTGGCAGGTCTGGCACCTGGACGACGACGGCCAGCCGATCGGCCAGACCCCGGAGGTCGGCAGCCTGACCCACATGGGGCGCGGGCTCGACGTCAACGAGGCCGGCGACGTGGTCCTGTGCGGGACCAAGCCGGCCATGAACAACCTCGATGATGCGTGGGTCCGGTTGCTGCCGGCGGCGAGCGAGCCGTGGACAAAAACGTGGGACTATCCGGGGCCCAACTTGGATCAGCCGGATGAGTTCAGCGAACGGACCCAGGACTGCGCGTTTGTCGAGGATCGGATCCTGGTCGTCGGCGAGGTTTGGGGCGAGCACGAGAAGAACAAGCTCCAGAAGCAGAACCGCGGGTTCACCGTGGAATTCAGCTTCGCCGGGGCGGAGCTCGCCGGGGTCGTCAACCCCGCCACCCTCGCGTGGCACAGCGGCCACAAGGCCGTCGCGCCAGACGGCAAGGGTGGCTACGTGGCGGTCGGGTACAACTGCACGGCGATGGTCACGCCGTGCAACGACAACGAGGGCGCGTTGCGCTGGTTCTCGCTCGGAGCGACCGAGGTCAAGATGCAGCCGGCGGCGAAGGCCCGGGTCCTGAACGACGTCGCCCTGAGCCCGGCTGGATATTCCGTGGTCGCCGCGCAGGCACTTCAGCAGGACTTTGGCTTCCTGGTGCAAGGTTGGTCCATCGCCGCACCTGGGCCCGTGCTGGAGTACCAGGGCGACAAGACCAAGCTCCAAGTGGCGACCGGGATCGCGGCCGACCGTGTCGGCTTCATCTTCGCCGGCGGGTACTTTCTGGAGGCCGACGACACGCTCGTCGCCGGGGTAGCGAAGCTGCACCCCTACTAACTACCCCGGCACGAACGCGCTGCAGGCGTCGAGCGCGAGCGCGGCGGCCTCGTCGAAGACAGGGCCGTAGTCCGGGGTCGTTAGCGACCGCAGCACATGATGCGGAAAATTTGGGATCATCTTGCAGAGTCGTGCGTCGGGGTCTTTGGTCCCGATGCAGGTCGGGTCGCTGCTGATGAGCCCGAACATGACGATCGCGTCGAGGTTGCCGTTCTTCCGGTCGACGGTCGCCTGCATCCACTCCTGCCAGGTGCCCTGGGATTCGGCCCCGCCCGGACTGTCCTCCTCACCGATGATCGTGACCATCAGGAGGGCGTCGTCGCGGATGAAGCCGTCGTTGCATCCGCCCGGCTTGGTGATCCAGGGGTTCATCGCGCCGACCAGGGCGTCGCCGAGCTTGTTGTAGCCGCTGGCACCGACGCGGGCCAGGCACTCGAACGTGCCCGTGAGGTCGGGTGTGTCGGCCGTGATGTAGCGTAGCGGGCCGTCCAGGCACGGCGCGTTCGCCGTGTAGGGGCCGACGTTCATCACGACGCCCGCGCCCATCGTCTTGTCGCAGGTGGTCGGCTTGTAGTCGCAGGGGTAGGCGGGTTCCGCCTCGCACGTGTTCGGGCAGTCGTTCTCGCAGTACGCCGAGCCCCACTCTGCTTGCGAGTCGGTGACGAGGATGTGGACGTCGAAGTCGCTGAACTGGCTCTCGATCGTCTCGATGAACTTCGGGAAGGCGGCGACCAGTTGGTCCTGGTGCGGCTTCATAAAGGCGTTGCGCGAGACGATGAAGAGGAAGTCGATCTTGCCCTGGCAGCCGGGCGGCGTCGGGTCGAAGTCGGGCGGTGTGCCCATGTCCCAGACTGTACCGCTCGAGCCCGAGGCCCCCGCGCTCGAGTCGGTGGAACTGCCCCCGCTCGTACTCGTGCTTGTCGACGAGCCGCCGGTGGAGCTTCCCTCGCTCGTGTCGTCGGGCACTGTCGTCATGGGTGCCGTCGTGCCGGGCTGGGTCGTGAAGCCGGTCGAGTTCTGGCCCCCCGGGTTGCATGCGAGCAACCCCGGCAGGGCGAGGCTGAGAGTCTTGCACCTGCGCGTCACGGCCCCCTCACGATAGCTCGAACGTGCGACCGAGCCAAGACCGTCACCGGGCGGCGCCCGCGACCACGGTGCCCCAGCCGTCGTAGGTCCCGTCGTGCGGCAGAACGATGTTCAAGATCTCCGAGCAGAACGCGTCGGGCCGCCCGTACGCCAGCGAGTCGACACGATGGAAGTCGAGCGCCCAGGGCCTGACATCGTCCTCCACCAACTTCGCCGCGTCGGTTCGAAAGCCGGCGCTCTGGAGCTTCGCCGCTGCCGCCGCGGCGCGTTCACGCGTCGGGAAGTACGCCCGATGATCGACCTCCCGCGGTACTTCGAGTCGATCGCCCTTCGCTTCCAGACTCTCGAGGAGCCGCCGGTTGGCCATCGCTTCGAGCGACAGCTTGTCCGGGTACAAGAACCCGGTGAAGTAGTCCCACTCGGGATCGTCCTCCGTCAGCCACTCCCATTCGTAAGGCCCAAGGTCGCCGATGACGGCCGCGAGCTTCTCGACGTCGACCTGCGCCGCCGGGAGGTAGAAGACGAACGTCGTCCAGCCCTCAGAGATGTGGCGGCCAACATAGATCCCGTCGAGCCCGGTCGAGATTCGGCGAGAGACGGCGTCCTCTACCTCGCCCATCGCGTCAAGCTCCGAGGCGTCGCGGAGTCCGTCTTCACGCGGATGGAGCAACTTCACGCGCACCTGGAGGCGAAGCTGATGGCTTCTGACCGGCGCGTGCGGGGCCACCCCCATGTCCAGCATGAACGACGCTGGGGAGCCATCGATGGCCGCCATGTAGACGTCGAATTGCGGCTGCCAGGTGGGGCGGCCCGTGTCTGTGTCCTGGTTCATTCTCCGAACTCCTGTTTTGCAGCCGCCCTGTAGGTCGCTCCCTTGCGGTTGCGCGTCGAGATGCCGTTGATCTTGTTGCCCGAGGTGCCGCCCGACTTCTGCGCCCCGCCGTGTTTCTCGATGAGGAACTGCTCGCGGCCGCGGATCGCGGCGGGGTTGCTCGATGACCTGTCCAATTGGGCAGTGCCGTAGCCTTGGGTGTTCATGTGGTGGCTCGAGTCGCGCTGGCGGACATTGTCCTGCGGGGTTCCGGTGCCGCTCGTTCGCCCCGAGTATACCTGGCCGGACGTCGGGTTCGTCTTCGTGTAGGTCTGGTACGTGGCCTCCCCGCTCATGGAGGAGCTGGGGGTGTTCTTGGCGGCGTCGACGATGTCCCTGCGCTCCGTGCGCTTGACGGTGCCCGCCGCGTTGTCGGCCCCCCGGAACCAGCGGTAGGTCGACTTGATGTCGCCGGCGCTGACCGGCAGCACCTCGCTGGCGAGCGACAGGGTCGACAGGACGCGGGCGCCGATGCCGGCCTCGGCGCTGGCGATCGTCACGACGTCGTCGGCGATGCCGGAGAACTCGTCGACCTTGTCCCAGCCCTTGTAGACGGCCTTACCGAGCGCCTTGCCGCCCTTGATGATCCAGGAGATCCAGCCGTGGCCGGTCGGGTCGGTGTTGGCGATCGGGTTATTCGCGGCGTAGCGGTAGAGGTTGCGCTCGCCGGGTTCCTCGAGCCGCTCGGCGGGGCTGAGCAGGTGCAGCGGGTCGGGGCTGGCCCAGCGACCGAGCGTGGGCAGGTAGTGGCGCGCGCCGATGGCGATGGCGCCGCTGAGCGGGTCGTCTTCCTTTCCGGTGAAGCGGTAGACCGGGCCGGCGGCGTCGCCAGAGCGCCGGGCGAGGCGGGCGGCGCCGTAGGGCTCGGCGGCGTCGCGGGCGAGCGGGCGGCCCCGTTGGTCGAGGACGAGGGCGGCGGAGCCCAGGCGGTCGGCGACGTGGTAGCGGGTGTGCTCGTCGGGGACGAGCGGGCGCGCGG
>ERZ1066136.416-NODE-416-length-34025-cov-9.568001_pt1 | contig 34025 bp, 45 predicted proteins | sample MGYA00382783_ERZ1066136 | MGnify/ENA primary metagenome ERZ1066136 (study PRJEB33369, sample SAMEA5778366) | biofilm metagenome | biome: Industrial cooling water; feature: Water cooling tower basin; material: Biofilm | place: United Arab Emirates | collected... | reverse complement strand
GACTGTTAATCAGGGGGTCGTTGGTTCGAGTCCAACTTCGGGCGCCATATAGAACAAGGCTCGCAGCGATGCGGGCCTTTTTGTTTGGTTCCAATACCGCGCCCCGTTTTCAATATCCGACACGAGTATGGTGCCGCGCTGCACTCTGTTGGGCCGTAGGAAATCAGCGCGTCGCCGGGTCAGGCTTCGGCTCGCCCTCGATCCCGCGGATGGCCGCCTTGTCGATGTTGCAGAGCCGAAGCTGCTCGGCGCGCTGCCGGGCGATGTCGGGGCACGCCGACGGCGGCCCCTCGACGATCGGGTGCGGGTTGGTCAGGTCGGCCGGGACGGGCACGTAGACCTCGCGCACGACCTCGACGGTGACGTACTCCTTGACGACGCGCGGCGTGCAGCCGGCGAGCGCCAAGGCCGCCAGCGCGAGGATCAGGCGCGCCACGTGAGCAGCCCCACGGCGATGGCTGCGACCAGGGCGCCGGCACCGATCAGGATGCCGGCCAAGCGCAGCGAGGCGGCCCGCGAGGCGTCGCGCGCGGCGCTGATGCCCTCGATGTCCTCGGCGTTGCGGCTCGCGCGGTCGGCGGCGACGGCCAGCTCTGCATCGGTGAACAGCAGCGGCGCCCGGCTGCCGTCGGATCGGATCAGGGTGGCCGGGTAGTAGACGGTCGCGGCGCCGAACCGGCGGTCGCGGTTCGCGATGACTTCGCTGGCGTAGATCGAGGAGCGCATCAGTACCTCCGAAGCTCAGGGCAGGCAGTGTCGAGGGTTTGCAGGGCGGCGGCGCACGTCGGCGACTTCCCGCCCCAGGTCTTGCGCCACTCGGCCAGCAGGCGCTCGCTGGCGGCTCGCTCTCGGCGGGCATCGGCGACGGCCGCACGCGCGCGATCTAGCGCGGCCGTCAGGGCCTCGGCGTTGGCGGCAGCCATGCGGCGGCGCGCGTCCTCGGCGAAGGTGGCCGAGGCGTTCGCCTGCAGGCACGTCGTCAGGCCGGTGTTCGCCAGTGCCTCCGACGACTTGGCGAGGCCAGCAGCGACGACGGCGCGCTCGGCGCGCACCCATTGCCAGCCCGCGGCGCCGGACGCGGCCAGCAGCAGGGCGCCGAGGATGCCGGCGACGACGGTGCCGCGGACGCCGAGGAAGGCGACCAGGGCGGCGATCATGGATCAGGCCTGAGCTGGTCGCAGCCGGCGGATCGGCCGCGGAACACGTAGGCCAGCCAGCCGTCGGGGTGCGTCAGCATCCAGAGCGCAGTGCCGAGGATCAACGCGACGACTTGGGGCGGCTGCGGAAGGCCGGCGACGACCGACAGCATCACCGCGCCCGCGCTGGCGCCGACGGCGAGCAGGGCCAGCTTCTCGACGTGCAGGCGGATCATGGGCGCCCAGCCGCTCTCCCGCGGACGAGTCGGATGATCCGCGCCACGCGCCGCGATGGTGGCGAACACGATGAAGGCGGCGAGGAAGGCGATCAGGTTCACGGTGCGTCCCCCTTCGGCAGAATCTTCCCCATGAACCGCTCGATCAGCGTCGGCAGGCGCTCCACCGCCGCCGGCACCGCCCAGCGCGCGGCGAAGGCAAGGATCAGCGCAATCGCGCCGAGTGGCGCCTGCTTGAGCCAGCCGAACAGCGGCACGTGGGGCGCGATGACAGCGAAGCCGCCGGCTAGGAACGTGTTGACCGTGATCGCCTGCGCGACCGCGAGCCGGCTCCCGATCGGCTTGCCGTAGATGACTCCCAGCAGCGCGCCGGTCAGGGCGGCCAGCAGGACGGCGAAGGGCACGCCGAGCACCGCGACCGGAGCGTCCCACGCCAGCACGGCGCCGAGCCCTGAAAGCGCCGCGCCGGCCTTGACGCCCGCCGCATCGGTCACGCTCTGCATCACGTCGTCACGCATCGACTGCCCCCTGGGCGATTCGGTAGTTGTTGGGCCAGCGGATCGCGTGCGGCTTGCCAGGCCGCCACGTCCTGAGATACGCCTGCCAGCCCGCAGCCTCCGTGGTCGGCAGCGGCGCGGCGTCCGTCCACAGCAGCAGGCGGGCGAAGCAGGCGGCCAGCACGTCGTTCTCGGCAAGAGCGCCCCACACCGCGTGCGAGGTCGACAGCAGGCCGAAATGCGCGCACAGCTCGTGCGCGATCCGGCTGGTGGCGTCGTGGCGCAGAACGCCAGCGACGCCGCCAGGGCGCTCGAACTGCCACAGGCCCCGCGCCGGCCCCGGAGACATCCCGGCGCGAAGCGGGTGCTGAACGCGCGCCCGGAGGTTCGACTCCTGCAGCGCCATCGCGATCAGCATCACGCGCGCGTCGCGAGAGTCCATTCGCGCCGGCAGCAGAGCGAGCGCAGGCGCCAGCACTTGCTCGTTCAGATCGCGCGGCGCGATGGGGAGAGGAAGCTGCATCACTCGATTGATCCAGTGAGGGTTCGGAAGGCTGCGGCGCGTCGCGCATTGCGCTCGGCGTCGCTCAGGAAAGCGCCGAGGCAGTGGTTGCCGCGGTCGGAGTACCAGAACAGGGCCTCGGCGACGAAGCGCACGAGGCGCCATCGGCGTTTCACGGGCAGGCCGAGCCGGCTGCGGATCACCGTGTTGACGTGGCAGCGCGCGCTGATCGTCTGGTCGGGGTCGCCGTTGAGCAGCAGCCAGTTGGCAAACTGGCTCAGCGCGTCCTGGCCGCGCGCGATCCAGCTCCGGGTGTCGATGCGCTCGATCATGGGGTGACGTAGCCGGTGATGGGGTTGATCGCGCCGCGCTCGGTGATCGGCTTCGGCGCCAGCAGGGCCGGCAGGCGGTCGGCGGCGACGACCATTTGCAGCGGGTCGGTGGCGCGCGGCGTCGTCGCCAGCAGGCCGAGGAGCTGCTGCGTCTCGGGCAGGCTTACGTCCACGTCGAGCGCGGCATTGAAGCGCCGCATCGCGACCCGAAGGATAGGGCTGGTCGGCAGCGCGAGTTCGAGTGCCACGTCTTCGTCCATCGTGAGCCGGGACTGGAAAGCGAAGTGGGTCATGCGCGGCGTCTCGGTGACGCCGGCTTCGCCGATGCGCGCAATAGAGGTGATCGCTGCGATGTTCACGTCGGTGGTCACGGCACAATGTCCAGTTGAGTTTCGGTACGCGCGACCAGCCAAGCGCGTTGCCCGGCCGTCAGGGTGACGTTGGCACCGACCGCGTTCGCGCCGATGCGGCGGCCCGCGCCAGTGATGATCCGCGCAGTGGCGGTCGCGCAGACGAGCAGGAAGTGGTCGCCGGGCGCGATGACCGCGGGCAGCGGGTAGTCGAGCTGGGCACCGAGGCGCGGGAACGCGGCGGTCGCGACCGTGTAGGACGCGCCGGTCTCGCGCGACGAGCCCACCGTGAGCCGGCACTCGTCGATGTGGCAGGTGCCCGGATTGTTGTTGCCGGACAGACCGAGGTTCAGCCCGATCGCGCTGTTGTAGTTGAAGGTGTTGGCGACCTGAGCGGTGCGCGCACCATTCAGGTAAGCCGACAGCGTGCCGGATGCGCGATTGAAGCGCACGGCGCTCCACACATCCGCGGGCAGCGGCCCGGTGCTCACCAGATCGGTGTTGTTCGCGTAGAAGCGGATGGACGCGTCGGCTGCCAGATAGGTGATCCACGACGCCGTGTTACTGCCCGTCCCGCGGCCGAAGATGTTGGACGGCGTTGCGAATCCGCCGGGGCGAAAGAACCAGTAATCGACGCAGAAGTCGCCGGCCGCGTTGAACTTGCTGGCGTTCGGCGTCGTCGCCGCTGAGTTCGATGCCGCCCAACGGCCCGACTGCGAGCCGAATCGCGCCTGCGCCGCGCTGGTGATGAAGTTGTTTTCGGAGGTCCAGACGTTGCCCGTCGCGTCGCTGAGGTCTCCATCGAACGAGAGCAGCGCCGCCACGTTCGCCCAATCGGGGTCAGCGCTGGTGTTGCCGCCGTCCGACAGGTACTTCCCGCGCGGCTGCAAGGTCGTCCCGGTCGTCGAGACAATCCACGGGCCATCGCCGCCGAAGCCAAGGATGCTGGACAGTGGCGTCGGCATTACTGATCCGTCTCCACGTAGATGCGGTTGAGCGCGAGCAGCGCAGCCGTGGTGCCCGTGGTGCTGCGAATCTGCGCGTGAGCGAACAGGAAGGTGGTGTTGACCGGGAGGGTGAGCGTCACCTCCACGTCGTCCATGTAGACCTCGTCCGTGATCGTGTTGACCACGCGAACGAACACGCTGCTGCTGTTCGGCGGCGCGAACATCATGAAGTCGAGGATCGTGCCGGCCGCGACGGTCAGCGGCACGGTGAACGGAATCTTTGTGGCGGTGCTCGCGTTGCGGGACACGAAGTGCCAAGCGGTGTCCGCAGCGTCCTTGACGATCGCGAGCGTGTTCGCCTGCGCGCTCGGCTCGCCGGCCAGCGCAGCGTTGAGCGCGGAGAGCCCGACAAGCACCTGAATGTCGGCGCGGAAGGTCTCGACAGCGAAGCGCGAGAAGTAGAAGAACCCGCCGAGGCCCGCGGCGTTGCCGCGCCAGCAGACGGTCGCGCCAGACTGGATGCCGCTGCTGCCCGTCGCCGTCGTGCCCGTGCTGAACGTCGCACGGTTGATCGAGGTGAGCGCGTTGGTGCTCGCCTTGGTCGGGTGCGCCTGCGCCGCGCCGGTGCCGGCGTTGCGCGCGGTCCACGAGGTGCCCCAGTTAATCGAGGCCGTGGTGCCCGTGCCGGGCAGCCACATGTAGACGCTGTTGCGGAACAGCGCAGGTTGTAGATTCGAGTCGATCCCACTCGGGCCGACGAACGCCGGGAGCATCCGCCGCGCCTGCGCGCGGGCGAACATGCGGAGGAAGCCCGCGGCCGGTGCCGCGGGGTTCGAGATGTCCGCAACGTCGTAGTGGCCGCCGTGGATGATCCGGCCGCCAGCGTCCACGCTGGTGAGCGCGGCACCGCCGAGCGCGCCCGCGCTGTTGAACTGGACCTGCCCGCTCGTTCCGGCCGGCGTCGCCGATCCAGCCGGCCCGGCAGGCCCAACCGCGCCCGGCGTCTGCAAATCGAACACGGTCGCGGTGCGGGCGACGACGCTGATCGTCTCGCCGCGGGCGAGCGTCACGGTCTCGCCGACGGGTAGGACCTGGCCGGAGCCGTAGGCGATCTGCCGCGCCGCGCCAGGGTCGAACGTGGCGAGCGTCGCGGCACCGCTGGCCGGCGAGTTGCCGAGGACGAACGTCTGGCCGGGCGTGACCGTCGCCGGCACGCCGAACGTCTGCGACGTGGTGATGACTGCCAGCACCGGCACGTCATCCGCGAGCGTCTGGCCCGTCGTGGCGATGATCCAGTCGACGGAGCCGCCACCGCCGCCGCCCGCTGCGCCGAGGTCAACCCACGCCGAGCCGTTGGAAAACCAGAGCTTCCCGCCCTGCTCCAACACGACGCCCTCGTTCGCCGCCGCTGCGGGCAGCGTCGCGACGACGGCGAATCGAACCCCGCTGGCGAACTCGCGCGCCATGCCTTAGCCGTCGATGACGACGCGGAAGGCGTTGGACGCCGGGGCCGTGGCGAAGCGGATCGTCACGCTGTTGATCGTGGTGTATTCCACGTCGGTGATGACTTCATCGAAGGCGCCGCTGTTGCGGTAGACGCTGGCCTGCACGTCGCGGGTGCCGAGGTTGTGCGTCACGGTGTATTGCGTCGCCGAGCCGTCGCCGATGGTCTGCTGGAACTTGCGCGGTCGGCCGGCCCAATTCGCGAGCTTGAGCGGCGTCAGCGCGAGGTTGTCGGCCGTGCCGGCGTCCGTCTCGGCCTGCGTGGCAATCTCGATGATGCCGGCCGTCGTCTCGCTCGCTGCTGGCGCGCTGGTGCCGAACGTCGTCCAAAGCACGTTCGTGGTGCCGAGCGTGCCATTGACGGCGGTCTGCCGGAACGTCGCGCCCGCACTCGTGCCCTCCTCGACCGTCACGACGGCCTGTTCCAGCTCGGGGAACGTGTTGGCGTCCGGCGAGCGCGTCATCGGCGTCGCCGCGCCGTTCCAGATGTAGATGCCGTTTTCCGCCTGCGCGGTCTGCGACCGGACGAGCACGCGATCATTCGTCGCCATCGTCACGCCGTCGATGGTCGCGCCAGGCGAGGCCAGGTTCACGTTCGCCTGCGTGCTGACTCGCACGCTGTCCTTCCACGCGAGGCCTTCAACGGCGCTGTCCACGTAGGCCTTGTTGGCCGCGTGGCCGTCCAGCGTCGGCGCCGGCAGGTTGAGGATTCGGGCGGCGTTGGTGAAATCGAGGTCGGTAGCGACTTGGCGGGCCATGTCTGGATTCCGTTAGGTGAACCGGGCGCTGCCGGCGGTGGCGGTGACGAAGGAAATGACGGTCTGGTTGACCGACGTGTGCAGCACTGCGGCGTCAATCTCCGCGCCGCCGACGCTCAGGACTTCGACACTCGGGCGAAAGCCGAGGTTGTGGTTCACCGTCCACGAGGTCGCGGCGGTGCCCTGGGTGTGCACGAAGGCCGGCGTGCCGGCGCCGAGCGGAATGCCGCCAGCCGTGCTGCCGTTGCCGCGGTACACGGTGTTGTCGGTCGTGTCGTAGACCAGCTCGCCGAGTTCGAGCACCAGCGGCGTGCGCTGCGCGGTCGTGATGCGCGGGAGCTTGAACACGCTCATACGCGCGCGCCCCCGTCATAGCGGCCGAGGCCGGTGATCCGGTCGCCCAAGTCCCACAGGCCGCCTGTGCCGGTCGCGGTTTCGCCGCCGGCCGCCTCGAAAGTGAAGGCGCCGGCCGTCTCAACGATGGTCATGTTCGGGCCGGCGACGAGCGCCTTCGGAACCAGCGCGCCGCCCGGTGCGCGCGTCACAACGCCGACGCCGGTCATGGCCTCGACCGCGGCGATGTTCGCGGGCTTGTCCTGCACCGCGCCCCACACCACGACGCTGACGCCGCCGACGGCCGGCGGGCCGACAGGCTGCGCGGGCGCCGCTGCAGCGCCAGGGCGGAAAAGCGAGCCGTCCGGCAGGAACACGTTGACGCCCACGATCGCCGGCCCGGTGTCGAGCACAGCGAACTTGTTGGGCTGCTGCCAGAGCGGGACGCGGACCTTGGACATGCCGCGGAGCGTGGCCGCTCCGGGCAGTGGTTCAACGGTCAGTCCTGCAGGGGCTTGACTGCCTCGTTCCAGTAGAGGTTCACGTCCTTGACCGCAGCGACGCGACGCTCGCGAATCTCGCGCAGGCGGCGCGCGCGGTCGGCATTGAGCACCGCGCGGCCCTCCTCGGCGTAGATGGCGCGCTCCTCGGTTCGCAGCTCCTTGAGCTGGCGCTGCGCGCGCTTGTAGGCGTCGTACAGGTCGGAGCCGCCGGGGCGCAATTCCACCGAGCCGTCGCTGCGCTCCTTGATGACGACGCCGGCCATGTACGGCACCGAGTCCGCGTGCGCGATGGCCGCGTCGATGCCGTCTGCCTTGGCGATGGCGCGGATGCGCCGCTCCTGCTCCTCGATCGCCTGTACGCGGTCGTAGTAGGCGCCGAGCGTCGCGCCGCCCTCGTTGAGCGGCTGGATGAAGGCCTTGGCGATCGGCGCCGGGCGGTTTTCCAGCGCCTCGGGGTCGGCCAGCAGGTTGTAGCTGCCGGAGACGACCTCGCCGACGAACCGGCCGGCGCCGCCGACGACCCACTCCCATAGGTATTGCAAATCCTCGGGCGCCCAATCGAGCGGCGTCAGAGGCCGGCGAATCTCGTCGCCGCCGCCCAGCCAGTTGAGGCCCTTCGCCAGCTCAACGAACACGGCCGGCGTCTCCGGGCGACCGTTGAACGCCAGCGGCTCCGGGTTGTTGGCGTCGAACTGCGGCTGGCGGATCGATCGGCCCAGGCTGTCCCGGTTGGAAATCAGGCCGCCGACGATCTGGCCGGGGATCGTCGGGATCAGGCCGGCCATGCCGTCGTTCAGCGGCACGGGCGAGGTCGCGCCGACGAAGGCGTTGGTGAGCCGGCCGACGACGCTCGCGGCCACACCGATCGGCGAGCGCGCGCCGCTGGCAATCTCGGCCATGTCCCGCGTCACCACGTCCACACCGACACTGCCGGCGTAGATCACGACGTTGAAGCCGAACGGCATCGGCAGGGTGACGATCCAATCCTTCTCGCCCGGAAGCAGCTTGCCGCTGGGGTCGCGGTCGCCGGGGATGACGGCCCAGAGGTTCCGCTCCTTGACGTACTCGGGCACCTTGTCGGCCAGCGTCTGGCCGTCCTCGTCTTCGATGCCGGCGGCCAGCATGGCGAGCACGACCTGCACGGCCGTCATGGTGGCGACGGCGGCGGCTGCCTTCGGGTTCTTCGCCAGCTTGACGACCTGGTGCGTGCCCTGAATCGCCGGGTTGAAGAACAGGTACGCGGTCGACAGGGCATTGCCCCACCGTCCCTTGCGGTTGAAGTTGACCGTCAGGTTCTTCGCCTTCTCGGCCGCCTGCTCGACGCTGGCGCCGCCGTCGCGCAGGGCGTTGAAGTAGGCGAGGCGCATCGCGTTCTCGATGACGACGTTCGCGCTCTCCACGAACCGGCCCAGCGAGCGCACGCCGCGCAGGCCGCGCGCGGTGAGCTGGCCGCTGGTGTCGATCCAGACGCCGCGCTGCAAGTCCTCGACGGCGTTCATGCTCACCCAGCCGGTCTTGCCGCCGGCCGCCAAGAACTCGCGGAGCCGCTGATCCATCTTGCCGGTGCCCCGGCCCTTGGCCTCGTGCACGGCCAGCGCCTTCACGGCTGGGCCGTATCCGGCGACGGTCGCGGCGTAGGCTGCCGGCCCCTCCTCGGCCAGCACGCGCACGGTTCCGAATACCGCATCGCGCGCGAGGTTCACCGCGATGAAGCCGGGGTTGTAGCTAGTCAGCGTGGCCGAGACGTAGCGGTTCAGAGCCGCCAGCGGGCGCAGGAGCTTGTGCAGCTCGTTCGCGCCGAGGTTCTTGAGCGCCTGGACGACGTGCGGGTTGTTGATCCGCACGCGGTAGGGCTTGCCCTTGATGAGCACGTGCACCACGTCCGGCTCGGCCGACTCGTTCACGATGGCCTGATAGACGTTGCCCTGCGCGTCGAACTTGCGCTCGGTGCGGACGGCCTCGACTTCCCACAGGTTCGGGTTCGGGTTCGCCAGCACGAGGCGCGCAAGGCCGCGGCCGACGCGGGCCTTTTCGGCCGCGATGACGGCGCGCTGCGCGTCCGCGATGACTTCGCCTAGGATGTTCTTCGCACGGTTGCCGGCGCCACGGCCGGCCGCCCGCTTGATCCCGCTGCCGCGCTGCTCGATGCCGCGGCCAATGCCGCCGCCGCGATCGGCCTCGGCCATCTGCTGAGACTCGTCGATGCCACGGAGCGGAACGTAGAAGTTGTACGCCCCCTCCATCGCGTCGAACTGCTCCTGCGTCAGCACGCCGGACGCGAGCAGGCGGCGGCGCGTGTCGGCCGTGATCGCGTCGATTCGACGCGCCAGCGGTTCGAGCTTCGCCCGATCGGCGCCGGCAAGGATCGCCCTGGCCTCGGCCGTCGTCAGGCCAGAGCCGCCATCGGGCATCCCCGGATTGATCCCCGCGATGCGCTTGTTGCGCTCCTCGGCGTGCCGGGCCTCAAGGTACTCCTCAAGCTGCGCGGCCTCGACGCCGGCCTTCCGCATGGCGTCGAACAGGGGTTCGAGGTACTTGCGCTCGATGTCGAGAATGCCGTCCTGCACGCGGCCGTGCATGAGGTTTTCCAGCCGGTAGACGTTCTGCAGGTCGTCGAGCGGCTGGCCGGTCGCGGCCTCGATGTCCTGCTGCAAGTCGCGCAGGGAAATGAACTTGTCCTGCACGCCCTCGCGGGCCTTCCGCATGGCGGCGCGCGATCCTTCCCACTTGCCCTTGACCGGGTTCCAGCCGAGCGCCCCGCCGTTCATCGGGTTGCCGAGCGCCGTGTCGGCCGTCGCGCGCTTCGCCGCGGCCTCGGCGCGAGCCTGCGGCACGTCCTTGCGCGATTCGAGGGCGCCGCGGTTGCGGCTGTCCGCCTGCGGCGGTACGCTTTCCTCGGAGTCGGTGAGCGCGTCGGAGGACTGCGCAGGACGCCGAGACCCTTCGCCCTTGCCCTCAAGGTATTCGGCGATGGTGAGCGAACCAGGTGAGACACTGCCGGAAACGGCGTAACCGCTCTGGCCCGACTCCACCCCTTTCCAGAAGTCGCGCATCTTCCGTGCCGCCTGCTGCCACGGCATCCGGTACGCGGAGACGACACGCAGCCCGTCAGGGCCGCGACGGAAGTCGATCCTGACCGCGGGCACCGAGTCATCGCGGCCGCGGCGGACAATCGCGATGCGGCCTTCCGAGTGCTCATACCAGCCGTCCGGCGCCGCCAGCACGGTGTCGATGTCGCGCTCGACCTCTGTCGCCGAGGCGTAGTGCTCAGGGTGCCGGTCGGCGAGCTGCTGGTAGTTCGCCGAAACGGTGGCGCTGGGGTAGCCCATCCATGCCGCGGCTTCTGAGGGCACGCGCTTCGTCGTCGTGCCATCCCTGGCCGAAAGCACCTCGCCGGCATCATCGGCGACCGATCGGCGGCGAACCGTCGAGTCCACGCGACCACCCATGTAGTCGCGGAACAGCCGATCCACCTCGGCACGGCCGACGATCCGGCGCAGCATGTACCACAGGTCGGCCATGATCTTGCGAGCCGCATTGAGCACGCCGCGCGCTTCCTGCGAAACCTCGGCGGCCTCGGTGCGATCCGCCATTTCCTCGGCGAAGAACTCGTCCACGTTGAAGTAGCGGTACGTCTCGTCAGTGCGCGCGAGGCGGACAGACTTCAGCGCCCCCTTCTTGTCGCGGCTGACGATGACGGTGCCGTTGCTTGCAAGCTGCTGCGCGTCCGGCGTGTCGCGCATCCACCGCGCGGCCTCGTCACCGGCCAGCGTCCAGCCCTGAGCCTCCATGAGCGGCGCGAGCTTGGGTTTCGCCTTCTTCCACGCCGCCTTCGCCCGACGGTAAGCCGAGCGCACGGACTCAACCTGGGCATCCGTCAGGTTCCGCGCCAGCGCGTGCCAGAACTCGTGGATCGTGGTGCGCTTGATCGACCCGTCCTCAATCGCGCGGCTGAAAATCTCGACCACGCCGGCCTCGGGGTGAAACTGCCCCTGCGCGCCACCCCCGCGCCGAAACGATAGGCCAATGTCAGCAAGGTGATCGGCGAACCGATCCATGAACGCGACCAGCGAGGCGTTTTCCTGCGGGTCGAGGCCGCGGCCGAGGCGCTGCGCAAGCGCCTTCTGCATCTGCACCAAGCCGCGGCGCGGCGTGCCGTCCGGGCGTGTGAGCGGGAGTTCGCGGAGCGGCTGGAAGCGGCCCGAAGGTGCGGCCTCGCCGAATGGCGTCGTCGCGTCGTCGACCTCTGCTGCGGGCGCATCGGTGTTGCGGAATGGCGCGGAGTCATCGGGGCGCGACCCCTGACCCTGGGCGTCGAGGTCGAAGTCGTCGGCGTCCGCATCATCGCGCGGGGCCGGCGCGCGCGCTACCTCGGCTTCGGCGCCTGCTTCGGATACCGGCGCGGCAGCGGCCCGTTCGGGAACCGGCGCGCCTTCTCCTCGGCCCACGCTGCCGACGCCGCCGCCATTCGCTCGTCGCGCTGGCGCTCGATTTCCGCGATCTGCTCCGGGGTCTTGCCCGTCCAGCCCAGCCGCTCGTGCCTCGCTTCCTGACTCATTGGCCTTTCCTCGATTCTTGCTCGCGTCAACGCCGCGATCGGCGGCGCTCATGATGTCGCTGACCGACTGCCCGGCCTCGATCGGCGCCGTGCCGAAGTGCAGCCCGATCCCGAACTCGCCCTCGCGGTCTTTCTTCGCGTGCGGCACCTGGTCGAAACCGTTGGCGCGAGCATACTCCTTGATCCGCGCGTCGGCCGTTTCCAGCGCCCGGTTCACCACTTCTTGCGAAGCGTTCACGACGACGAAACCCACCTCGTCGCCGCCCGTCCGCATCGGCACCACGTCCGCACCCGTCTCGCGCAGCGCGTCGAGGGCGAAGTCGGTCATCGCCCGGAAGTGGACGTTCGCCGCATCCATGTTGTTCTTGAACAGGCTGTTGAGCCCGCCGAGGTTGAAGATGTCGCCCGAGACGTACACGGCGTCCTCGCCCTGCTCGGCGACGAACTCCTGCGCGCGCTTCACCGTCGCGACCTTCGCGCCCGAGACCTTGCCGTCGAAGTAGCCGGTCACGTCGTCGCGGATCGCGCCTTTCGGCAGGAACGGGTTGTCGGCCAGGCGCTCGGCGAGGTCGGGGTCGATGCCTTCGTCGAGGTAGGCCTTCACTGTCGAGCGGCGCGCCACCGCGGCGTTGTCCTCGAACGCGCGGCGCGGGACAGCCTGCCCCGTTGCGCTCGGGTCTTGGACGGGCGTTTCGCCCCCGCGAGCGACGGACGACGGGGCCGGCTGGTTGAACTGCTCACCCAGCGGAGAAACGACCGCACCCGGCTGGGAGCCAGCAGCCGGGGCGGCCGGCTCGGGGTTGCCCCCTTGCTCGGGAACGGGCGGCGGCTCGATGCCGCGAGCCTGCATCGCCTCAATGATGTCGTCGGCGTTAGCTTCGTCGTCCGGCTGAACTGCCGGCTTAGACCTCGCGCGCCCCTCTGCGGCAGTACCGCGCAGGATGTCGGCCGGCGTGACGCCATTTTCTGCAGCCACGCGGGCGGCGATCTTGTCCACCTGCTCGCCGGTAAGCGTCCCTTGATCCGAGGCGGCTCTGAACGCCTCAAGGTCGAACTGCGCCTTGGCAGCGTCTACGGGGTCAAAGGTGTCGTTCGCGCGCTGCCCCGGCGTGGAAAGCAGGCCGGTGCCGGCGCCGATCGCGCCACCAAGGCCGAGGCCTACGGCCGCCTGCCCGAACGCCTCGTCGTTGAACACGTCGCCGAGATCGGCCATGCCAACATCGACCAGCGCCGCGTTGTTGGCGACGGCCGCGGCCAGCTCCTCGGGGAACTCGCTGACGGCCTCGATGCCGCCGGTCAATGCGGAATTGGCGATCCGGCCGCGCGTGCCCGCGATGCCGCCGCGGGCCACGATGTCCTCGACCTGATCCAAGCCCAGCGCCTGCGTGACGCGACGGCCGCCGAACCCTGCGGCACCTGTCATGGCCGCCGCGCCACCTCGCGCCGTATCGCCAGCGCGGCGAGCCAGCTCCATGCGAACCTGCGCGGCATCCTCGCCAGCGGCCACGCGCTCGGCATACTCGGGGCCGAGCTGATCCTCCGGGGCGCTCAGCGCCGCGCGCTCTGCCTGGTCGCCAGCGGACAGGCTTTCAAGGCCGACGCCCGCGCCGATCGCCGCGCGGGCCGACCCGGTGATGCCGCCCGTGCCGAGGGCGAGCGCGATCGACGGGATCGACGGCGCGCCGAGAGTTGAGGCCGCCGTCAGCGGGTTTCGGGCCATGTACTCGACGGCCGAGCGGAACCCCTCGCTGATCGCGGCGTCAGCCTCCTCGTCAGCCAGCTTGCCGGTGTCGCTCAGCAGCTCGTTGTAGCCGGCGTCGGTGACGCGCCGAATCAGGTTGCCGGCGACGGTCGTGCCCTGCCGGGCCGTCTCCTCCTCAAGCGTCGGCAGGCCGGCGGCGATGCGGCGAGCGTTCTCGGCGGCGCGCGCCGCGTCGAGCGGGCGCTGGCCGAGTTCGCCGAGTTCGCGCAGCGGCGTGCCGATTACCGCAAGCAGGCCCCTCTCGGAGACGGGCGCGCCGAAGAATTCTTCGGACAGGTTCGCCAGCCCGGCGTCGGCGCCCTCAAGGGCCGTGCCGGTGCCGCGTGCCGCGCCCGTCAGCGTTTCGAGGAACCGGAACGCCGCGCGCTCTATCGGGTTGTTCGTCGGGCTGGCGGTCGGCGCGGCGTCGGGCTGCAGCCAGTCGAGGCCCTGCAGCGCAAGGTCGCGCGCACCGCGGCCGAATCGCAGGAACGAGTCGGAAAGCAGCTCGCCCGCCCCCTGATCTTCGATGGCCGCGCGACTGCTGACGGGCGTCGTGGCTGGCACGACGGTCGGCGGCGGGGCATCGGCCGACTCCATGACGAAGCCCGGCGGTAGCGGCGGCAGGGCCTCGGGCTGGTTTTCGAGAACGAAGCCTTGCGGAAGCGGCGGAAGCGATTGGCTCACTGCACCTTCACCCATTGACCATTGCGGAGTTCGAGCACTTCACCGGTGGCCGGGTTGGTTGCCCTGATCGGCATGGTCGACGGGGCTTCGACCGTCGAGGTAGGCGCGGCCGCGCCCTTCGGCGTGCCGGGCACCGGCACAGGGATCGGCGTCAGGCCGCTGTTCGGCCGGTTCGCCATGCGGTTGTATTCGATCGCCTCCGTGGCGTCCTTGACCGTGTACACGCTGGTGTTGGTCGCACCAGCGCGCGGCGGCGCGCGGAACCGCTCGGGGTTCGTCGCCTGCTCGCCGTACAGAGCGGCGCGGGCGTTGCTCGCGTTGGCCTGGGCGGCAGAGGCACCGGCACGCGCGAGGCTCGCCTGCCCGGCGCTCCGATCCTTGAACAGCTCGCCGAGGCCAAGCTCGGTCACGGCCAGCTCGGCGCCGGGCCGGTACGTGTCGCCCTGCAGGTTGCCGCCGGCCAGCGCCTTGTTGAACTCGACGGGGCCGTTCGCGAGCGCGATCAGCGGCGCGTTCACCCCGTAGCCTGCGGCGTCAGCGCGGCCGAACGCCTCGCCGCGCAGGCCGACTTCCTGCTCGCGTAGCCGGCCCTGCTGCGCGGCCGAGTAGTCCGACCCCGACTCGCCAAGGATCAGGGCGCGCGTGAGCGGATCGAGGTCGGCGTTCGCGGCAATGTCCCGCCGCGCCATCGTCCGAAGCCGCTCTCGGTCGGCGACCGCAAGTTTCTGAGCCAAGCTGGCGTTATGGTCGAGCTGATCCTCATAGACAGCCCGATCCCGGCCGCCATCCCACCCGAACAGCCTCCCCAATGCCACGCCCACTGCCGCGCCGTTTTGCTCAATGCTCATTGAGGCCTCCCGTACATAGCGAAGGGGTTGTTCGCCTGTGCTGCCTTCAGGTAGCGCGTGCCACCCCCTAGCCCTGCGCCGATGCCGCCAAGGCTCCCGAGGCCGTTGGCCGCCCCCGCCATGCCCGTCAGGGCGCCCGACTTGCCCCCCGCTGCAGCACTCGCCGCGCCCGCGCCCGCAAGCGAGCCGAGCGCAGCAGATGCGAAGTCGAGCCACGGGTTCCGGCGGATCGAGTTGATCCGCATGTCGTCGAGGAAGGCCTGCCCGTCCGCTTCCCGGCGGATCATGCCGATGTCGGCGCCGAGCGCCACCTGGTCGCGACCCTCGCGCTGGCGCTGGCGCGTCGCGCCGTCCTGCGTTGCCATCTGCCCGGCCAGCCGGCCGGTCGTCTCGCTCACGCCCAGCGCGGCGTCTGCGGCGGCGTCGGCGAAGGCGTCGGACGTGCGGCCGACCTGCGTGCCGAGGCCCGACTGCCCGCCGTTGTTCGCGCGGAGCTGGGCCACGTACTCGGCCAGCGCGCCGGCTCGCTCGGCCTGCGGGTTCGAGGCCTTGAGGCCGTCAAGCGTGGCGTTCACGCGCGCGTCGGCCTCCTGCTGCTTCCGGCCTTGGTTGCGAATCTTCTCGGCCGCGGCGCGGTCCTGCTTCTTCGCAGTGCGGCGCGTGTTGATCGCGCTGGCTGCAGCGCTGCCGCCGGCCAGCATGAGGGGGATCGCGAGAGCGCCCATTACGGCCACCATCCTTTCTGCATCTGCCGACCGTTGCCGTAGTTGGGCCGGGTCTGGCTAGGGGAGAACATCGCGCCGAGGCTGGGCTCGGTGCGGGCCTGCGGCTGTTCCGGCCGGACGGGCTGCGTCGTCGGCTGCGTGCTGGGCTGCAACGCGCGCGCGACAGCGCGGGCAGGCGCACCGCCGAACGGCAGACGGCGGCCGGACTGCAGCGCGTCGTTGACGCCTCGGCCGACAGCAGCGCGAAGGACATCGCGGCCATTTCGCCCGTCGCCACCCCTGACCATGCTGAACATCGCGCCCATCAGCCGCCACCACCGAACATCGGCGTGTAGAAGCCCGTCGGGCTCATGGCGCGATCAGCGCGGCGGCGCGCTGCGTTGTCGCGGCTCTGTTGGAAGAACTCCGAGAACCCGCCGAACAGGTTGCCGAGGTCGTTCACGTTGCGGGTCGCGCTGCCGGCGGCCAGGTTCGAGCGCATGGACTGCGCGGCCTGCTGAGCCGCGGTCGTGGCGTCGAGCCCACCCTGCACCAACCCGATCAGCCGGGCCTGCGCGTCCTCGTCGGCGCTGCGAAGGTCGGCGCCCGCACCCTGCGCGCGGCGTTCCACTTCCAGCAGCCCGCGGCCGAACGTCTCACCCAGCCGGCGGCTGCGGTCGACCTGCAGCGAACCGCCGAGCTGGCCGGACCGCGCCAAGGCGAAGCGGTTGCCCCGCGTGGCCTCCCGGTTCTGCCGGTTCAGCTCGTCGGTGCCCATCGCGCGCGTCGCCGCGACGAACTCGCCAATCTCGGCCTGTCGGCCAGGCGCGGAGAACGTCGACCGGACGCGCTCGGTGCCGGCGCGAATGGCCTCCTGCCGCTGCTTTTCCTGCGCCTCGGCCTCGCGCTGCGCCCGATTCGAGCTGCCGCCACCCATGCCCATTGTTACGCCCTCGTCTTGGTGTAGGCCACGAAGTCGCGGCCGTTGAGGTATCGCTTCCGCAGGCCCTCGCACTCGAACCCGAGGCCGCGCTTGTACCAATCGCAAGCGTCGGTTCGTGTCGGCAGGGCCAGAATCTCGATGCGGTCGTAGTGCCCGTCGTTGATCGCCTTGTCGAACAGGCGGCGGCAGATGCGGGTGATCTGCCAGCCGTGCGACTCCCACGCCTTGAGCGGCCCAGCCATCCACGCGCGGCCGGCGCCAGGCCGGCGCTCCTCGATCCCGCCCGTCACCAGCGGCATCCCGCGCGCGTCGGCGATCGTCCAGCGCGGGCCGCCGATCGTCGCGAACAGGAAGGCCGCGGCCATCGGGTCGAACCGCTCCATGCCGCTCACGGCGAGGAACTGCTCGATCTCGTCCGAGCGCATGTTCGGCACGATCAGGTCGAGGTCGGAGAGCGTGGCGTCGACGAGGCGCACCGCGCGCGCGGGGAAGTGCGAGCCGTCCATCAGGTCGGAATCCGGCTGTCGGCGAGGTAGACGGCCACGGACTGCAGGCTCCATTTGCCGGTGAAGGTGAGGCGCACCGAGAAGGTCGGCGCACTGACCGGCATCGGCACAGGCATCCCGGTCAGGGTGTCGATCGGAATGGTGTACGCCGGGGTGAACGCTTCAACGGATCGCTGGTCGTAGCCGATCTGCAGCGACACGGTGCCCGTGCCGTCGCCGACGACATCAACGGCCTGCATCATCTTGGTGACGCCCGGGGCGCCGAAGTCGAGCCACGGCCACTGCACGACCCCCTCGATCGGCTCGCCGTCGTCCGTTTCCTCGTCCTCGGTCACGAGGTAGATGGTGTCGCCCGAGCGCAGGTAGAGGTTTTCGCCGAGCTGCGCCGTATCGTCGATGTCGAACGGGAACACGTAGCGCGACCATGCCCCGACCTGCCCCGTGCGGTTCATGGTGTAGACGAACACCTGCTGCCGCACCGGCTCGCCGATGGGGAACTCGGCGTCATACAGGCCGGTCCAGTAGTTTTCAGCCACGGGCTGCCTCCAATTCTGCGGGGTTCGCGTGGCGCATCAGGCGCGCCTTGCTGCTCGGGTAGAGCCGATGGTGGTAGCGGTATCCGTCGAGGCGAACCGACCGGGGATCGCGCAGCGCCTTCATGTTCTGCACCACGTCGCCACAGCACGGCCACTCGGCGTGCTGGATCAGCTCGTCGCGGCGCACGACCGTGAGGTGGTGACCGGCGCCGCCCGGTTTGCCGATGCCGTTCTGCCACAGCGTCTCGCGGCACAGCACGGCCGGCGGCGACGAGGCCAGCGCGGCGTCGATGCCGGCGAACGCGTCCACGTCGAGCCAGTCGTCGTCGTCCAGAAACGTCGCGTAGGGTGACGAGCCCATGGCGTAGCCTTTCGCTCTGGCCCTGCCGATGTGCCCCGGAATCCCGTCGAGCACGTACAGGAACACCGGAACCGGCGCGCGGGTTGCGGCCTTCATCGCCGTGTCGAGGGCATGATCCACCCAGCGTTCGGGCGTGTCGGCGCTGACGAGAACGTGCAGGTCGATCATCGGATGATGAGCCAGTATTGCCCGGCGCCGGGGAAGTAGCAGGCGATCGGCGTCTGCGGCGAGCCAGAAGCCGCCTCCTGCACGAGCGGGTCGATCGGCATACCCACGTCGCCGGCCTGCAGGTTGGTCGAGCCCGCGGCGATGCCCACGGTTCGGACGCCGAGCGAGGTCAGGAAAAAGAGGTCGTTGCCGACCGGCTGCGCGGCATCCTTGGCGATCGAGCCGATCCCTTCCATGGTGTCGAGAAGCGCCATCTGCTCGGGGTCGGGGTCGATCTGCCACATTTGGAACGTCGAGGAGTTGAACGCCACGAGGTTCGAGCGGTACAGGTTCAGAACGTCGATCTGATTCGCGCCGTTCTGCTGCAGGCCGGCCGGGAGGAACCCGGCGTCGTCGGGCGTGCTCCAATCCAGCGGGTTGCCGGTGGCCGAGTAGCGCACGATGTCGTCGTCCGCGGCGAAGACCTTGGACGCGCCGATGGCGACGACCTTGCCGTTCGGGCATCGCTCGTCGCGCACGTTGCGACCGATGCAGCGCCAAATGATCCCGTTGTCCACGACGACAGCGCCGGGCGTCACGGGCCACGTCGGTTCGGTGCCGCCGGTCTGCAGGATCGGCTCGGCCTGCCACACAACGATATTGGCCTCGAAGGCCTCCCATGTCACCGTGCCGTCGTTGACCTGGAGGCCGACGGTGGGCGGCCATGCGGGCTCGGTGGCTGCACTCGTGCCGACAGTCGGCTGCACGGCGCGGTAAAGGATCGAGAGGTTCTGCAGGCCTGCCGGCGGCTGGTACGTGATGGCGAAGGCGTCGAAACGCACCGTGCCAGCCTGCAGCGCGAAGGCGAAGCCGGCGACCTTGAAGTAAGCGGCGTTGGCCGGCGCGGTTGCGGTGACGGCGCTCTGCCGGTAGCCATCGGCGAGCACGTTGACCTCGTTGCCGCTCACCGAAGCGATGACCGCATTCGCCGCGGTGTACCACGTGATGGCGACCGAGCCGCCCACCTGATCGGCCGCATTGCTCACCCGGATCATGCAGCGCGCCGACACGGACTGTCCGGGCGTGACCGGAAACTCGGTGGCGTTCTGGATCGACGAGTTCGCCGTCGGGCCGCTCATGCGGGCGCAGAATGTGCCGGCGAACGCGTTGCCAGGATCGGAGACGACCGCCAGCGAGCCGGCGAGCGTCGTCCATCCAGAGGCGCCGGACTCGAACCCGGCATTGACAAGCGTCGGCGCGGCGGGCGGCGCAGCGCCCGCGTTCGGGCGGACGACTGAGCCCGTCGGATAAAGGGTGCCGCTTCGCCAGAGCAGCGCGCTCAACGCCGCACCCTCCCCGTCAGCAGGCCGAAGTACCGATCGTCGAGCGCGTCACGCGCGCCGCCATCCGGCGCGACCGGCTGCGTCTGCTCGGCCGGCTGCGTGCTCTCCTGCGGGATGTCCGACGACTCGATGACCTGAGCGCCATTGGTGGCGATCCACGACGGCTCGTTGGCGCCGCTGGCCGGGCGCGGCCCCGTGACCTCCACGACCTTGTAGCGGTAGCCGTTGGCCGTGGTCGGCTCCACTACGTCGTTGAGCGCGCGGTCGACGTTCGGCGCCCACAGGGCCGCGGGCTGATCTGCGCGCGTCGCCTCGTAGATGTAGCCGTTCGGCACGGTCGGGCTCACGGTGTCGCCGGGGCGAACGACGGCGCCGGCCGACCACGGGCGAAGCTCCTGCAGCCAGAAGTGGAACGTGTCGCCGTTCGTGAACTCGGCGACGACGTACAGGAACCCCATGAACGGCGCGGCGAAGTGGATTTCGGACAGCGCCAGGCTCGGCAGGCTCGGGTGCTTGATGACCTCCAAGCGCACGCCGTTCGCGCCGGCCATCGACTCCTGCTGGTGCGAGAACGTGACGAGCTGGCCGCGGTAGACCGCGAGGCCCTTCGTCGACGCCGGCAGCGTGGCGTGGCGCGTCGTGCCCGGCCGCACGCGCATCGTGCGCGCCGCGGTGACATAGCCGTTCACCAGGTCGAACAGGCTGTTGGGGTTCGCGCCGCCCTTGTCGCGAAGCCGCGTGATGCCCGCCTGCACGGCGTTGAGCGTGACGGCCCGGCTCACGGCAGCGGCACCCACAGCGGCTCGACCTCAGAGTTCCGCGGGCGCGCGCCGGGCACGTAGCGGCCCGTGCGGTGCGTGCCAGCGACAATCTCGGCAAGGTGGCGCTCGAACTGGCCGACGTAGTTGCCGGCGTCGGGCTGGCCGTAGTGCGCCTTGGCGTTCGCCAGCGCGAGCAGGAACACCAGCGTCGAGTCGACGGTCGTGCGGTCGGTGCCAACGGTGAACGGGTCGAGCCCGAAGTGGCCCTTGATCCGCAGCCGCATCGTCGAGTCGTCCGGCACCGGCCAGACCTCGATGCACTGCCGAATCTCGTACCGCTCAGGCCAGCCCTGCCGGTCGTTCGTGTAGAGCGACGGGTTGATCCCGTGCGCCAGCGCGTACCAGCGCGTGTCGCGCTCCACGCCGACCCACGTCACGCGGTCGGGGTTGAGGCGGCGCGTGCACGTGCCCTCGGGGTTGCCGGGCGTCTGCTCGCGGTTCGCAGGCAGATCGTAGTGGCGCTCGCCGGCCGACATGTTCCACGTGAACATCCGCTCGGTGCGCGCGGGCGGGTGGCGGGTGTAGATCAGCACCTGCGATTCCTGCAGGAAGCTCGTCAGCAGCTCGGTCATGCCCGGCGGCGGAGCGATGACCTGGGCGGCGAAGCCCAGCCGAACCATGAGCCGCGTCCGCAGCGTGTCGAGCGTTTCGAAGCTCGTCGTGTCGTCGTTGCAAGCGCAGTTATAGCCCGGCATGTGCCCCTCGCTGGATAGAGCGACGGGGCCGAAGCCCCGCCGTTGTGTCGCTTACTCGCCCGTGTCGGCCTTGGGCGGGCGTCCGCGGCGCGGCTTGGGCGTGTCGGCCTCGGCGGCGCCGTCGTACTGCATCGACTCCGGCAGCGTCGAGACGAGGCCGGTGTGGGCTTGGTAGTCGCGCACGCCCATCGCCGTCGCCAAGGCCGCCGCGCTGGCGTAGACCTTCGTCGCCGGGCTGGCGTCTTCGTTCGGGCGGTGGAACTTGCGCTGCAGGCGGGCGTACTCGCCGTCGACGCCTTCCTCGATTTCGCCGTCCTTGAGTTCCACGTCTTCGAGGATTTCGACGTTGCCTTGGCCGAACTCGGCCACGAGCACGGGGACTTCGTGCACGAACACGTCGGCGACGGTCTTGTTGAGGTCGCCGCGCGTGATGATCGTGCGGACTCGCTTTGCGGTGAGGGTCATTCCGGGGCTCCTCCGGTCTGGGGTTACGGCGCCGCGAGCACGAAAGCCGTGCCGGCCGCCGCGAGGCTCAGGGCGTTGGCGCCCTGCGGGATGTTGAGCTGGACGAGGGTCGCGGTCGCCTGCGAGGCGCCGAGGTTCGTCCAAGTGGCGCCGTTGTCAGCCGACCAGCGCACCTGCACGGCAGCGCCGGACAGGTTGGCGACGACGACGTTGCGGTTGCCGGTCGGCACGAACGGCGAGCGGTTGAGCGGGACGGCGGTGGTGCCGTTGAGGGTGAGCAGGTTCATGGTTCAGGGGTTCCCTTGGCTGGGAAGGGGCCGGCGAACCGGCCCCTTCGGGTCAGGCGATCGACAGGACGGCGTGGCTGTTGCGCTTCCGCATCGTCAGGCGGTACTTCGAGGTGAGCGCGCGGTAGTGGACGTAGCGGTCGTACACGCGCGCCGGCTGGCGGTTGACCATCCAGTGACCCGTGACCGGGCGCAGGGTGATGTGGTCGAGGTTGAGGAAGTAGCAGCGCTTCGCCCACGGGATCGTCGGCGTGCCGTACTTCGCGTCCAGCACGTCCAGCTCGGGGTTCCAGACGATCGGGATGTTCTTGAAGAACACGCCCGAAACCGAAGCGTCGAGGCCGACGCCGCCGCGCTGCGGGGTGGCGAGGCGGCGGTCGACTTCCGACTTCGCATCGCGGCGGTAGGCGTCAATGAAGGCGCCCGAGGCCATGATGAAGTTCGGCGCCTTGCCGCCGAAGCGGGTGCAGGCACGCCACGTCGTCTCCATCGTCTCCGTCAGCACGCCGGCCGTCGCGGCGATGTTCAGCGCCGTGTTGTTGCGCCAGTAGGTCTGCGTGGCCGCGTCGAGGCCGCCGACGACGCCGACGTTCGGCGTGGTCGACACCAGCGCGTCGAGGCCGGGGCAGGCGTTGGCGTTGTACGAGCCGTCGCGCAGCAGCTCCTCGTGCAGGCCCTGGTGCGTGCCTTCCTTGAGCTGCATGTAGTGCGTCTGCAGCAGGTTGGTGAGCTGGAACTTCTCGGCCTCGGTCACGACGGCTTCGCTGTCGTCGGTGAGCGTGATGCCGTTGGCGGCCAGCCGGTCTTCGTCGAGGCCGAAGCCGTCGTGGAAGTTGTAGTAGGCGTAGCGAGCCTGACGGATGCCGTCGCGCTCGTTGTACGTGACCTGCTGGGCGCCGAAGTAGTTCTGGTAGTTCGCGTCGTTGCTGATGTAAATCTGCTCGACGTAGAACTGGTTGCCCGCGGGCGCGGCCTTCTTGCCCTCGATCAGCTTTTTGAGCCACGGGCGTTCCGTGTTCACCTGATCGATGGGGTCGTTCTTGAGGAAGTAGTCAAGCTGGTAGTTCGCGCCGATGGCGAGCTGCTGTGCGGTGAAGGGCATGGTCGTTGCTCTCGAAGGTGATGGGGTGGTTTCCATCCACGTCGAGGGGCACGACGCCTCTTTCAGTGCTACCGGGCGCGACTCCGGCTTACGTCATCGTGGTGACGCGATCAGCAGGCGAAAAAAAGGCCCCGATCAGCATCGGGGCCAAGCGTGGGCGCTTCGTTGATTAGGTCAACGGCGGTTTGCGGCTGCGGCGAGCGCGAAGTCCAGCGCCTCCATAGCGCTTTTCGGCTCGGGCGCCATGTTCACGCCAGCCGGGGCAACGGAACGCACCGGGCCGGGCGGCGGCAGCGGGGCCGGCGCCGCGGGAACTGCGACCTGCTGGTACGCGGCCTGCAGGCGGGCGGCCCACTGCGACGGCGGGAACGACTCGCGGATCAGCGCGATCGTCGGCTTGAGCGCCGCGATCTTGGTGGCGTACTGCGGGTCTGCGGCCCGAAGCTGGGCGCCGAGCTGGTTCAGCGAGTCGATCGCCTGCGCGTGCTCCTGCTGGGCCTGCGCCTCGGCGGCCGTCTGCTCCTGCCGGCCCTTGACCAGCGTGCTCGACGCGCGCTGCTGGGCGATTTCGAGGGCGCGCTTCTTGGTGATGTCGCCGGCCTGCACTTCTTCCTGCAGGTCGGGGTGATCGGCCAGCGGATCGTGCACGCCCGGCACCTCGCGGCCGAGGGCCTTGGACAGCGCGGCGAGTTCGGCCTGCATCACGTCGTAGGCCTGGGCCATCTTCTCAGGGTCGCCGGAGTTGACCAGCGCGAGGTACTGGATCGCCTGTCCGTACTGCTCGGGCGAGGCGCCCGTGCTGACGATGGCCGTTTCCAGCTCGTCGGCGAACTTCGCGCGCTCGACGATGGCCGGCAGGTCTTCCAGCTTCTCGATTCCGGCCTGCTTGAATGCGGCCTTGTACGGGGTCAGCTCCTTGAAGCGGGCCGCGGCCTTCTCCTTGAGGCCCAGCTCGGCGACCTCCTCGTCGACGGTCTTTTCGACCGGGGCGGCGGGGGCGGCGTCAGCCGGCTTCGCCGGGTCGGCTGCCTTGGGCTCAGGCGGCGCCGGATCGGCTGGCGCGGCGTCGGCCGGCTTGTCGGTGGCGAGGGCGGCGTCCAGCGCGGCGACAGCACCAGCGGTGAGGTCGGGCGGCGCGGCGTCCGGGGCTGCCGGCGTGTCAGCCGGCGCGGGGTTCAGCTCGTTGGGGTCCATCAGGCGGCTCCTGCGGGGTTGAGGGGGTCATCGGTCGGGGGTTGCACGTCGGGGCCAGCGGCCGGGCCTGCCGGCATCGGGCCAGCGGCAGGGCCGCCGGGCATCGGGGCGGCCATCGGGCCGGCGAGCATCGGGCTCACGCCGTCCTGCGGGACGAGGCGATCCACGTCGAGGCGATCGCCCGCGCGGCTCGCTGTCTCGCGCAGCAGGGCTTCGAGCTTGTCGGCGATGTCGAGCGGGCTCGACCCGCGGAGCTGGCCGATCATCGTCACGGCCTGCTGCAGCATCGGGAGCAGCGTGCCCCAGGCTTCGCGCTCGGCGCTGGTGTTGGGCTTGCCGGACGAGCCGCCCCGAATCTCGATGTTGACGAGCTGCGTCAGCTCCTCGGCGGTCAGGCCCTCGGGCCAGAACGCGTCTGGGCCGGCGATGTGCTGCGCGTCGGCGCGGCTCATGTTGGTGAGCGCCACCTCGGATGTATAGACAGCCAGCTCGGTGAGCGCGTCCTCGACGGAATCGCGCATCGAGCCGGTGCGCGCGTGGAAGCCGGTCTGCTGGATTTCGGCCTCGGTGGCGGTCTTGGCCGTCGTGATCGACTGCGACAGCGCCTCCTGCACGCCCCAGATGCGTTCCAGCTCGGCCATGATGCTCTGCGTCTCGTAGAGCTGCGGGTCGAGCGCGGCGTAGGCGATGGGCTGGATCAGGTTGCCGATCGGCGTGTCCGGCAGGGACGAGCGGATCGCCACCATTTCCTGCTCGGTCGCGCCTTCCAGCTTGCGCGCCTCGCCCTCCTCAAGCGCGGCGGCGTTGAATGCGGTCTTCGGCTTCGTGCGCTTCCGGTGATCGCGGTAGGCCGTGCGAATCCGGCCGTACTCGTCGACCAGGCGGTAGCTGCGCGACGTGAGGCTCTGCGGATGGCGCTGGCCGTCCGTCTCCGACGTGGCGAGCAGGAAGAACGGGTAGAAACGACTGGTCGGCTTCGGGCTCCACGGCTCCTTCGCGTAGTCGTCGATGCCCTCGATCAGCGTGTAGACGCGGTTGTCGTCGAGGCTCCACACCTCCTCGACGCGGACGCACTCGCCGACGGCCTTCGGCTGGTCGCCCATGCGATTCGGGCCGCTGGTGTAGAGGTCGGCCTCCTCGGCGCTCACGTCGTCGGCCACGGCCGCGCTGACGTTCTTCCCGAGCACGGGCTGGCGCTGGGCGTACCGCACGGCCTTCTTGAGCGTCTCGTCGTCGAGCTTGAATGCGGCCTTCGCCTGCGCCACGCGCATGAAGCTGCGGTGGCTGATCCACGGCGCCTGCAGGTACTCGGACAGGCACGGCACGTCGATGGCGACCTGGATGTCCTCGGCCGGGATCATGTCGGCCACGAACCCGCGGGCGACGACGCGCTCGACGCCGGCCTCAAGGCCCTTGAGCTGCTGTTCGTACTGCGCGCGCTTGGCGTCGAGGTCGGCGCAGGCCTGCGGGTCGTCCAGCTCGGCGCGCGTGGCGTTCAGGCGGGCGATGTTGTCCTGCAGGTCGTTGATCTGCCGCCTCATGAGCGGGTCGGCTGCGGTGCGGCTCTGCCACGAGGCCTTGAGCCAGCCGACGCCGATCGTCAGGCACGAGCGCACCCACCGCTTCGCCTGCTTCTTGAACCGCGCGTCCTTCCAGAGCCGGGAGACGACGATCGTCAGCGTCTCGGCGAAGGCCTTGTTGTCGCGCTGGCGCTTCTGGTACCGCTCGCGCATCTGCTGGAACTGCGCCTGCACGATGGCCGCGGTCATGGCCTGAGCGGCAGGATCGAGGGCCGGCGCCAGCGGGCTCGCGCCCTGCGCCTGGGCAGCCTCCCACAGCGCCTCCGGGTCGGGCGGTACGGCCGACTCAGCCGGCAGCATGTCCACGTCCGGGTCGCGGGCGTAGAGGAAGGCGGTCAGGATTTCGATGAAGGTGCCCACGATGTTGCTGTCGACCTCGAACCCGCTGTCACCGCGGGCGTACCGGCGGTCCTTGGCGTAGCCCTTGCGGGCCTCTTCGTCGAACTTGCGGGCCTCGGTGATCGCGTCGAACAGCGCCTTGACGTGCTGGCGCCGCTCCTCCCGCTTCGGGTCTTCGACGGCCTGGGCCAGACCAGCTTCGAGGGCATCGATGGCGGGCGCCGTGGTCGGGTCGATCATGGGCGGGGTCACTTGTAGTAGTTCCGGGCGCGGGCAGAGTCGCCCGCTTTTTGGCGGTCGAGGTAGTCGAAGTAGTCGAGGGTGCCGGGCTTCGGCACGTTCTTCGGCTTCGGGTCAGGCCGGGCGTTCATCATGAAGTCGAGCCCGCGGCCGACGAGGCTGCACACGTCCACGGCATCGTCGGTCTTGCCCTCCTCGCCCGTGAAGGCGCAGAGCTGGTTCACCACTCGCATCGCCCACGGCTGGCCGGCGGGGAAGTAGACGGTGCCGGCCGCGGCCCTGGCAGCGAAGCCGAGCGCGCGGTCCGCCTTGGAGCCCGCCGAGGCCAAGGCCACGCGGCGGGTGAACGTCTGCGTCTCGCGCATCCGCTTGGTGATGCTGGAATCGAGCGAGCGCAGGATGACGCCCTTCTCCTCGAACGCGGCCAACGGGCGGCGCGCGGCCACTAGCTCGATCCACGCGTCGATCCACTCGGCCGGGTCTTTCTTCCCGCTCCACCATGCCAGCGCGTACAGCTCGCCCGTCGGGCTCAGGCCCCAGACGCCGTGCTCGGTGCTGTCCGGGTCGGCGTTCGGGTCGTCAGGGTCGGGCGCGCCGGCCCAGTCGGACGCCATGTAGACGCTGAGCTTGGTCGGCGCGGCCTCGTAGAACTTGAACCAATGGCGCTGGAACACCGTGCCGCCGGCACTGAGGTACTTGCCCTCCCAGATGTGATCCGCGCGCGCTTTCCCGAGCAGCGCGTAGTCGGCCTGCCGCTTGCGTTCGAGCACGGCCGGGAAGCGCGGGTTGTCGCGCCAGTTCAGCTCGACGACCTTCACCAGCGGGTCGGTCGAGTGCCGGAACCGCGACTCGACTGCGGCCTCCTCGTTCTTAGGGTTCCACGTGATCCACAGCTCGGCGTTCCACCCCGTGCCCTCCTCGCGCAGCGTCGGACCCAGCGTGTCCCATGCGTCTGCGGTGACGGGCTCGGCTTCGTCGACCCAGCACAGCAGCAGCCGGCCCTTCGACTTGATCGAGGCGATGCTGCGGTCAAGGCCGGCGAAACTGAACGACACGCTCCCGCACTTCGTCCGCACGTACCGCTCGCCCACGTCGTAGGCCTCGGCGAGCACCGGGTCGTCCTCGATCGCGCGCTTGACCTCCTCAAGCGACGAGTCCTCAAGCGAGTTCATGAACTGCCGGGCGCACAAAATGATGCCGCGATTGCCGGCGAGCGCATGCCGCAGGCCGAACACCGCGGCCATCTTGGCGAAGCTGCGAGTCTTGGCCGACCCTCGGCCACCGTAGGCGCCGCGAACGTCTGCGGGGCCTTGAAAGACCGGGATCAGCTTGGGCGGCAGCTCAACCCTGAGGCTTTGCACTCAGCGGCACCAGCTCGATCGACGACAGGCTGATCTTGAGTGCGCCGCCGTCCTCGCCCGTGATTTCCTTCGGCAGCGTCTTTCCGACGAGCGACATGAAGGCAGCCGGGTTCTCGTTGGCCTGCCGCACCAGGTAGTCGACGCCGCCGGCCTTGTCGAGCGCGCCGCGGATCATGGCCTTGAGGTCGCTGGTGATGCCGTTCGGAACCCCTCTGGGGCGACCGGGGCCGGGCTTCCCTCCGCCGATCATGGTCGGGGGGCGCTTCCGTGGAACATCATGTTTCACGTCGTTTTTCTTACTCACGGCGCTTCACCTTCGAGGTGCGACTGCAGCCGGCTCACGAGCCAGCCGAGGGAGTATTCGGGCCTGCCGGGATCGATGACCGCGACGAGCTGGTCGATCCGGTCACGCATCCACAGGTCGGCGCTGAGGCTGTCGGTGCAGAACGCGAACACCAGCGAGCCGCGATCGACGAATAGGGCGGTGCTGCTGCCGCGGTCGGCCCGGTTGTTGATTGCCCTCTTGTGCACGAGCTTGGCGATTGCATCAACGGACGTGAGGCCGAGGAATCCGACGGATCGCGGCGTGTAGGCGGACAGCCGGCGGGCGGGCTGGTCTTTCTTGTGCGTCGTCATCGTGCGCTCCTTTTCCGGCGCTTCTGCTCCTTGCAGCAGGCGTCGGCGGCGGATTGGTAGGTGGCGGCGAGGTCGCGGTAGGCCTTGGCGCGGTCGGCGTTCTCCTCCTTGGCGGCGAGCCGCTGGTAGGTGTCGCCGAGGTCTTGGCGCCTGCGTTCTGCATCGGCAAGCTCGGCATCGGTCATGCCGCTGGCGTCGTCCGAGGCCTTCATTCAGCCGGTCCTCGGATCGCGTCACGCCAGCGGTAGAGCGTGGTCTTGCTGATCCCGTGCTCGGCGCAGATGTCGTCGACCTTGCGATCGCCTCGCGTCATCGAGGCAACCGCATCACGGCGCGCCTGCTGCTGCTCGGGCGTCAAGGTGCTTTCGCCCTTCCTCGGCTTCGGCTTGCGCGGCCGTTTCGGCTTCACGACGCGGCCGGCGATCAGGCGCGCGGCGATGGCCTCGCTTCGAAGATCGGCGGCCAGCACGTCCGGGTCGCTGTCGAAGCGCACACCCCGGGCGAAGGTGCTCGCCGGGATCGGGGCGTTCACGTCGGCGAGCAGCGTCAGCCGGCCGGTCACGGTGTCCAGGTGCAGGACGCCCGGCGCGGTGCCGCACACCTCGCGGGCCTTGGCGATGGCGGCCTCTGCTGCGTCGGCGGGGCTCATGGCGTCACGGCTGATCCAGCCAATGATTCGGGGCTTCATGCTTCGGGCTCAGTCCTTGGGGTGATGGTGATGGTCATGGCGTACTCGTGAGGCCTGCCGCGCTCCTGGGCATAGCGCCACGTCACGCGGGGGTCGCGGTCGTTGATGTTCAGGCCGTCGGCTACGCCGTCTCGCCACGACTTGAAAGCGAAGGCGAGGTTGTCGTCGTCAAGCGCGCGGGGGGCGATGCGGGTAAACGTCACGACCAATTCCTTCGCCGCGAGGTCGGATTTCCAGAAGCTCGATTCCATAAGCAGGCTTCTCCCCTCGCCGCGCTGGGCCTTTGATCGGCGGTGGCGCTCGCTCCAGTGTTCGCGCTTGTTCGCCCTGCTGAGAATCTTCACGTTGCTTCGGATGCAAATCACCACGTCACCCACCCCTCTTTCACGAGCGCTGCCTGCGTCCGCACGACGCCTTCGAGGAACGCCTTGTCCACGAAATCGCGGTCGAGGCCTGAGCTGCCGTGCACGTCGTAGGCCTTGTGGCACGAGTCGCACGCCCAGGCGCCGAGCAGGTCGGGCGCCTTGAGGCCCATTCCGCTGATCCCACTGAGGCGAACGTGGGCGAGCACGGTCGGGGCGTGCTGGCAGCCTGGCAGGCGGACTTGGCACGTCCGATCGGCGGCCTGCTGGCGCAGGTTGGTCGCGCGCTTGGCCTTTATGACGCCGCCCTGAGTTCGCGGCCTATCGGCGTCTTGACGACGAGCATCACGCCGCGGCTGGCGAAGTCGTCCTGCATCGACGCCATGTAGGCGGTAAGCTGCGGCACCGTCATGTTCGACGTGACCGGCACGAAGCGCATGGCGGCGATCTTCTGCTCGTAGGTCAGGCGCAGCAGGCCGGCGTCGTAGAACGCCCGGAAGTCCGGGCACTCGGCGCGCAGGATCGGAACGCCGTGGTGGAGCTTCGAGTAGGCCTTCCAGCCCAGCGCGTCGTTCTCCGGCAGCTCGCGGGCAAGTTGCGCGTACCACGCATGGGTCACGGCGTTCTGATCGAGGCTGCGCGTGCGCTCGCGGACGATGACGCGCAAATACTTTGACCTCTGCCACCGCTGGCGCAGCTCGCCAATGAACGACTGCAGCGCGGGCTCGGAGTTGAGGATGACTTCGCTCACACCACGGCCTCCTGCTGGATCAGGCAGAACCGGCCCCACTGATCCGCCATCGCTTCAGCGATACCGCGATACGTTTCACTTCGCAGCTTCCCGCGATCGGCGCTCGGCGGCATTTTGTGGATGCGCGCCTCCCGCCCCTCGACGACGTTCGTCGGCTTCAACAGCGGGAGGCCTTTCAACCACAGGCATGTCGCCTTCGTCTCGCCGTGGCCGAACTGCCATGGCTGGATGATCTGGTCGGGCTTGCGCCAAAGCGACGACAGGACGCTGACCGGGTTCTCGATGGCGATTCGCGGGATGTCGGCCTTCGACAGCAGTCGCACGAACGACACCGCCGCCTGCTGGCGTCCGTCCATGCGCTTCGGGCCAAAGTGGCGCGAGCCGCTGACGCTGAGGTGGGTGCAGGGCGGGTGGGCGATCATCAAGTCCCACCCGTAATCGAGGACGTCGCGGACGTCTCCGGTGTAGTGCGGGCCTGGCGCATCGGTCGGCAGGAGGTCGCAGCTCATGGCCTCATGCCCCCCCCGGATGAAGGCGTCGCGCACGGCGCCGGAGTATTCGCAGGCGATCAAGACCTTCACGCCTTCCCCCCGTCCACGACGTTGATCCAGACGGCGCGGCCCTCGGCCACGTCGGCGTCGAGGCGCGCGTGCAGCTTTCGGTTCGCCAGCATCGCCCTCAGTTCGACGCGCACGGGCTCTCTCCGCGGTTCATCGAGCAGGTCAACGAGGGACGCCCATTCAGGGACGGGCCGGGCTGCGATGCGGTATGCGTCCAGGTGCACGGACGTGTCGATGTCGGGCGCAGGCTCAGTTCGAGCGCGCGGTCGCGGCGGCGCTGGGCGACTGCCAGCTCGGAGATTTCCAGCCATACGGCGATTTCGTGGTCGGTGACGCGGGCTTCGAGCAGGGAATCGAGGGCTTCGAGCTTGTTCACGGCTGGCTCCCGAACACCTCGCCCACAAGGGCGTTCAGGCGCTTGAGGTTCGCGGCGGCCTGCTCGGGCGTGCACGGCTGGTGCTTGAGCGCGGCACGCTCGGGCGGCGGCGGCAGGGCGCGGTGAAACTCGTCGAGGCCGGGCCAGCGGCGCGCGGTCTGCCGGATCGTGCGGAAGGCGGCGGCAATGCGCGCAGGGTCAACGCCCTCGTCGGCCCATGCGTACCGGCGGTCGTGCCAGAGGTCGTCGATCCACGTCGCCGTCGTCGCGCCGACCATTTGAGCCGCAGGCGAGCCGTCGAGGCTCAGGGTGTACGTCCGGGCCAGTCCCTCGCGGATCGAGGTCGAGAACCAGGTCGGCGGATTGGTGAGCTTCATTCGGGATTCCCATGATTGCGTGGAGGCCTTGGACTTGCTTCGGCTGATGCCGCGGCGGCGCCCCGGCATTCGGCAAGGGCACGGGCGGCAGCCCGTCTCGCCAGCCCTCGGCGTTGACGTAGGTGGATCCGTGGGGAGGGAAGCCGCTGAGCCAGTCGCGGTCGCGCTGCTTTCGCTGCTGCACGTCGGCGAGGATCAGGTCGGCGATGGCGTCGAGGCCCTTGCGCTTCCACGTGGCCTCGGCGTCCTTGCGGCCCTTTTTGTTCGGGTAGGCCTGCCAGAACTCGTCGAAGCGGCAAAGCGAGCGCGGCACGCGCTCATGCTTTTGCTCTTGATCTTCGCTCTTAGACGGAGACGGAGACGGAGACGGAGACGGAGCATTGCTGCTTTCTGGCGCAGCATTGCTACTAGCATGCTGGTCGCATGCTGGCGTCATGCTAGTAGCATGCTGTTTGCAGTCATCTTGATTGCCGGAAGCATTGTTCTTCGGTACTGCACCGATGCTGGCGGCGTACTCCGGCATGCTGTCGATCGCGTACTTCTCGCCGTGGTGACGTTTGAGTGCGTTGAATTTCGCCTTGTCGCTGCGGCGCTCGGAGCCGGCCGCCCACGGGTTGTGATCGGCCCAATCGTTGATTGAGAACGCGCCTGGCTCGCCGACGAGGAACCGAACATCGACGAGCGCAGCGACGAACGCGCCGGGATCGCCCTGCCAGTCGGCGGCAATCTCGATGTCGTCGCTGTCCATGCCGGAAAGGTTGCCGTCCGGCCTGTTGGCGGTGGCGAACAGGAACAGGCGAATCAGGTTCCACGCGCCTGCCTGCCCGCATCGGCGGATCAGCTTCTTGGTCTTGGGGTGATCGGGCAGCGTGACCTTCACCCGTGCGTCTTCGGCGGTCACGTCGCCCTCGCCCGGACTTCATAGCCCTGCACTTCCAGCTCGCGGATTACGGCGCGAACGACGCGCTCGTCCGTCTTGCCTTCGGGCTCATTGCGGCGAGGCTCGAAGTCATAGCCCGCCCGGCAGTTGCGCGCCACGCTGGCGATTACGTGCAGCGGAACCTCGGCGCTCACGAATGCACCCCGCGCTGCAGCGGCACGCCCTTCCAGCACAGGCCGCCCCAGAGGTCGCGCTCCTCCTTGATGCCGCGGTTCACGGCAGCAAGCAGCGCGTCGTAGTCGCCGGGGAAAGCGGCGATCTTCTCGGGCAGCTCGCCCTTGGCGCTGCGGTAGTAGTCGGCGTACTTCTGGACGCTCTGGCGCGCCTTCTCGCTGGCGCCCTTCAAGCTAACTTGGCTCAGGCCGCGGATCATTGGTCACTCCTCCACGCCTTCGGGGAAGCCGCCAGCCCCAAGCCGGAAGGCTCGGCCTGTCCGCCGGTCATGACCCCGGCGTTAGGGGTGGCGGTGCTCACGGTTCCCTCCGCTGCGCCGCGATTCCCTCAGCTTCCAGCAGTCGGGCAAGTACGGTGGCGGCGTGCATCCGCTGGGAGGCCCAGACATGGAGAACGTCGCGCACGATTTCGGAGTGGTCGCGCCCGGTGGCGCGGTGCTCGGCCTCGATGACGGCCCACGTCTCGGGGTGCACCTTGGCTCGCAGGTCGCGCAGGGGCTCGGCCATCAGGGCGCGTCCTCGCTGCTACGCTCGGCAGGATTACCGGAGGCGGGCGATGAGCGATTGGGAATACGTGAAAGCGGTGATTCGGCAAGGGCCTCACGTACTGCAGGCAGACGCAGTGCTGAGGGGAGACGAAGCGTGGCTGGTGCTCGAATGGACATGGCAGCCAGACGGATGCACAGCCACGCCAGCCGCAGCCATTCGCCTGCCGGGAGCATGGCAGCCTGTCCAGCTACGCCATGGGTCTGGATGGCATACCGAGGAAACTCCTCTGGTAGCCCCGAGCATTGCAGCGTCCACCAGCGACCTCGACCAGTTAATAGCGCCGGGATCGTCAGCACCTCGCCTAGAGCATCAAGACGCCGAATCCCACTTCGGCTGGTTTCGGTTCCCGGCACTGAATTAGCCACGGGGGTAGCGCCGTGAGCCTCGCGGGCAGTGCGATGCACGAACTCTGCCTCTGTCGCGGTGAGGTGACTCGTCGGGCCGGCCACGGGTTAGGCGGCCTCGGGCTTGGCGTAGCCGCCGGCTTCGATTGCTGCCGCCAGTGCCGGGCTGAGTTCGGCGAGCGAACAGGCGCCGCCGCTTTCGCGCTCAACAGCGAGTGCGTGCTGGTCGCTCAGGGTGCGGAACCCGTAGGCGACGTTGCGAAGGTGTCCGACGCTCGTGCCCATCGTTTCGGCGAGTTGCCGGCGCTGGTCGACCGTCAGGCTGCGGAAGTAGTCGGGGAAGTTCATACCCCCACGGTACACCCTTCGGTGAACTGTCGCAACACCCTACGGTGTCTTCACCAAATCAGCATCGAATGGTGCAATCCCTGCATGGACTTGCCCGACATCCGCCGCCGCAACCTTCGGCGATTCATCGACGAGCGGACGGACGGCAACGCGGCCGCGTTCGCCGAGTTGGTCGGCAAATCGCCGTCGCAGATCAACGACATGCTGCACGGGCGCAAGGCGTTCGGCGAAAAGGCAGCCAGGTCGATCGAGTCAGCAGCGAAGCTCCCGCTCATGGCGCTCGACATAGCGCCGCGCGACGCCACCCTGGCGCGCTACGCCGTGGTCGAGGCCGACCCGGAGCAGGCAATGGAGGTGGAGTTCATG
>ERZ1066136.415-NODE-415-length-34026-cov-16.782726_pt1 | contig 34026 bp, 30 predicted proteins | sample MGYA00382783_ERZ1066136 | MGnify/ENA primary metagenome ERZ1066136 (study PRJEB33369, sample SAMEA5778366) | biofilm metagenome | biome: Industrial cooling water; feature: Water cooling tower basin; material: Biofilm | place: United Arab Emirates | collected... | reverse complement strand
CCGACCACGATCCCCCTTCACCGGAGGCTCCCCGCCCTCGGAGGCTCGTCAAAAATTGCCGTTGGCGATGACGGCGAAACGCGAACGCCCACTGAGAAAACAGGAACGGCAGGCAACGACAGGAACGTCAGACCGACCGGACCATCCCGCCGTCGATGCGCATCATCGTGCCGGTCACGTACGATGCGGGGTCGCTCGCGAGGAACGCGGCGACCGCGCCGAATTCCGCGGGCGTGCCGTAGCGGCCGAGCGGGATGCCGGCGCTCTTCGCGGCACGGACCACGTCGGCGGTGACGCCCTGCGCGGTCGCGGCGGTGGCGTCTAGGAAGTCGGTCCGATCGGTGGCGATGCGTCCGGGCAGCAGCAGGTTGACCGTCACGCCATCACCCGCGACGGCGTCCGCGAGCGTCTTCGACCAGCCGACGAGGGCGGAGCGGAGCGCGTTGCTCAGCATCAACGCGGGATTGGGCTCGATCACCGTCGTCGATGCGATCGTCAGGACGCGCCCCCAGCGCCGCGCGCGCATGCCGGGCACGACGGCGTCGGTCACGGCGATCACGGACGACACCATCGCGTGAAACTGGGCCGCCCACAGACTCGGCTCCACACCGATCGGATCGGTCGGCGGCGGACCGCCCGTGTTGTTCACGAGAATGTCGATGCGCCCACCGAGTGCCCGCTCCGCATCGGCGACGGCGGCGAGGACTGCCGCATGATCCGCGACATCGGCCGCGAACGTATGCACCGCGACGCCGTATCGCTCGCGCATCGTGCCAGCCGCCTCGTCGAGCGCCTCACGGCCACGCGCCACGAGTGCCACCGTCGTCCCTTCACCCGCGAGCGCATCCGCGACGGCCCGCCCGAGCCCCTTCGACCCGCCGAACACCAACGCCGTCCGACCGCGCAACCCGAGATCCATCGTCCGTCCTCGTGCAGGTTCGACATCACCGTCGTCGTCACCGGCGACGCGTCGTGCGCTGCCGTGCAGTTCGATGCTTGCGCGGAAGAGTGTCGCCCGCCGTTCGCCGTCGACGCAAGGTCCCGTCGTCGTCGAGCGTGCAGTCCTGCGCGCGAGATGGACCGATGTCTCCCGTCTGCCCTTCCTTCATCGCGGTGGATCGTGCTGTTGTCGATGCACGCGGGCGTTCGTGCAGCGCCGTCATCGCAAACGGAAAATTTTTGGACGAGCCTCCGTTCGCGGGGGATTTCCGGCGAAGGGGGATCCGCGTTCGTTCCGGGTCCAGGCATAGCCCTCCGCTCGGCCGGCCGGTGACGGCTGAGGAACTACAGGACAGCCACTCCCCTGCGCGAGCGGGCGCACGTCCGCGTGCGGGGCCCATCCAAGAATCTTTTGTGGGTGTTCGGTCGGCACCGGTGCTCACCACGAACTCCATAGCCCACCGAGCACCCGTTCCGATCTGTTGCATTTGCAGTCCTGTGGTTTCCTCAGCCGTCACCGCCCGGCCGAGCGGAGGGCTTTGTTGGATCCGGAACCAACGCGGATCCCCCTTCACCGAAAGCTCCCCGCCCTCGGAGGCTCGTCAACAATTGCCGTTGGCGATGACGGCGCCATACGAACGCCCGCTGAACAGACAGGAACGGCAGGCAACGACAGGAACGGCAGGAACACACGAACGGCACGACGTCATGTGACGCCGTGCCGCTCGGCACTCCGCTCCGCTCGTGCGGTGCGGATCAGGACACCAGGCCTTCCTCGCGCACCGCGCTCTTCACGGACTCGCGTCCTTCGTCCCAGACGCGACCGGCGACGTGCTCCACCTTGTCCACGGTCTCGCGTGCCATGTCGCGGGCGCGATCGACGACCTGGTCGCGGGCGTCGCCCATGAGCTGCACTTCGCGGTCGGTCACCGGGATCGCGAGTCCCGCGGCGACGCCGAGGGCCATCGCGACGGCACCCATCGCCAGCGGTGATTCCTGGTACTGGTCCTTCGCGCGGCGCGCCTGATCGCGCGAGACCTGCGAGACACGCTGTGCGCCGCTCGATGCGCCCTGCTTCACCGACTGTGCGGCCGATCGCGCCTTGCTGCTCGCGGTGTCGGCGAACGAGCGGGCGCGCTCCTGCGCCGTCCCGGCCGCCGCCTTGGCACGCTCCGCGGCGGTGCCGGCCACCGACTTCGCACGCTCGGCAGCCTGCGAGGCCTTGTCGCGCAGCCCGCTGCGGGCGCCCTGCGCCGAGGCGCCGTGCCCCATGTCGTCGTAATCCTCGGTGCGATAGTCGTACGACGTCGCGGTGTAGAGCGCGGGCTCGCTGCTCGACGGCGTCAGCTCGCGGTCACGCACCACGTCCGACCCGTCGAACGCCGTGTAGTCGTCGGACGAGTAGTCGTAGCTGCTCGTCGCCGACCACGTGTCGGCCTTCTTCGCGCGCCTGGAGACGATCAGCCACCCGAGCCCGATCGCGATCATCGCCGCGGGGACGGGGTTGTCCTTGATGCGCTCCATGAGCGTGATGTTCCCTTCCTGCAGTCGCTTGCCTGCCTTGCGCGTCATGTTCTCCACCTTGCCGATGGTTGCGTCACGGATGCCCTGCTTCACTTCCGTCGTGACCTGCTCCTTGAGCACGCGCGGGTTGAGGCGCTCGCCGAGCTGCTCGAGCGTTTCGCCCACGCGCGCGCGGGTCTCGCGGATCTCGGCGCGGATCTGCGCCGTCTCCTGATCGGGCGTGATGTCGCTGTCCGTGTCGGGACGGACGATGTCGTCGGTACGGTCCGGCATGTCTGGGCCTCTCGTGGGTGTGTGCTCGCGTGGACGTCGCGCTCAGGCGCGCGTGTCCGGGTCCTCGAGCCCCTGGGGCCGCGCGGACGTGAGATCGTCGACCGAATCCGAGGTGTGCATCGTGTTCGCGCCGGTGCCGAACGCGCTCGTCACCGTGCGATCGGTCGCAGACGCGAGCGCGTCGTGCGACGCTCCACCCGTCGTGCCCATGCCGAGCCCCGCGCCGAGCGAGCTGCTCCCGGTCCCGGCGCCGTATCCGAGCCCTTCGCTCTCGTCGAGCGTCGGATAGCCGGTCGCGCGCAGCGCCGTGCCGCCCTCCGCGCCGAACGCCGACTCGCCCTGACCACGCTCGTCGAACGTCGCGATCGCGCGCTCGCGATCACCGCCATGCTCGACCTGCGCCCGGCGCGAGCTCTTGAGGAAGCGCGCCGTGAGAATGCCGAGCGCGAACGCGCCACCGAGGAAGAGCGCGGGCTGCTTGCGCGCGACCTCTTCGGCCTTGCGCACCAGCTCGTCCGTCTCCGTCGTGCGGAGATACTCGGCGAGTCGCTCCATCTGGTCCGCGGCCGACGTGATGTAGCGGCCGATCTGCTCCTGGTTCTGATCGCGGAGCTGATCGGTCGAGCCACGCAGCGTCTGAGCGACGGTGCCGATGGTGTCGGCCGCCTTCGTCTTCTGCGTCTCCACGGTGGAGCGCGCCTTCGTCTTCGCCTGCTCCTGCGCCTTGCCGGCGAACTCGCGCGCCTTGGCCTTCACCTGGTTCGTGGTGCCCTGATCGGCGGCGCCCGCCTCGTGGGCGGTTCCCGTCGCGGTACCGGCGGTGGCCCCGAGGCCACCGGTGATCGTGTCGTTCACACCCGTGGGCGTCGTCATCTGGGAAGTCCTCGTGAGGGTCGTCGTGCGCATCGTTGTGCCTCTCGTCATGCGTGCGTCGTGCGTGCGTCGTGCATGGTTCGTGTGGCCGTCATCCCGTGCGGCACAGTCGCGGCGGGCGTCGTGCGTCAGCATGTCCGACCCGCCGCGTCGCGCCGTCAGCGGGTCAGCTCCTGCTTCACGTCGGCGAGTTCGCGCTTCACCCACCGCGCATCCTCGCGCAGCGAGTCGAGCGTCTGCTCGGGCTTGAGTCCGCGCCGCTTGATGTCATCCGTCGCGTTCTTCACCAGCACCGCCGCGATGGCGAGGAAGGCGACGCCGACGATCAGTGCGCCCAGCCAGTAGTTGTTCAGCAGGTCGCCCAGTGCGACGACGAGGAAGGCGGTCGTCGCGAGCGCGCCCGCGAGGCCGAGGCCGATGCCGATACCCACCTTCGTCGCATCCTTCGCGACCGTGCTCCCCATCTGCCGGAACTCGGCGCGCGCGAGCTTCATCTCGGCGCGCACCAGCTCGGTCGTGTCCGACGTGATGCGCCCGATCAGCTCACCGATCGAGGGCTCCGCCGGCGGCGTGCGCAGCGTCGACGCCACGTCCATCGTGCCGTCCCGATCGGGACCGATGCTCATCACTCGTTCGCGTTCCATCCGGGTCGCCTCCCTGACTCCGGGCGCGGTCCGGCACACCGATGTGTGCACCGTGTCGCTGCCCGCCGCCTCGCGGCAGGCTCCACATCGGGCAAGTGGCGTTCCACGACGACGTGTGCCATGCGTGCGGCGGTCGTTTACGGATCGGGTAGATTCCTCCCCGATGACCTCGCCCACGACCGACCAGCCGCCCGCCGACGCCACCACCGAGGCGCTCGCCGAGCGCGTCGCGCACGAAGCCGCCCGCCGCCGCACCTTCGCGATCATCTCGCATCCCGACGCGGGCAAGACGACGCTCACCGAGAAGCTCCTGCTCTACGGCGGCGCGATCCACCTCGCGGGATCGGTCAAGGCGCGTCGTGCGGCGCGGCACGCGACGTCGGACTGGATGAAGCTCGAGCAGGAGCGCGGCATCTCCGTCACGTCGTCGGTGCTGCAGTTCGACTTCGCGGGGTGCAAGGTCAACCTGCTCGACACGCCCGGCCACGCCGACTTCTCCGAGGACACCTACCGCACGCTGATCGCCGCCGACAGCGCAGTCATGCTGCTCGACAACCGCAAGGGCGTCGAGGAGCGCACGCGGCAGCTCTTCGAGGTCTGCCATCGGCGCAAGACGCCGATCTTCACCTTCGTCAACAAGTGCGACCGCGCGGGCGAGGATCCGCTCAAGCTCCTCGACGACGTCGAGAAGGACCTGGGCATCACCTGCGCCCCCGTCACCTGGCCCATCTTCGACGAGGACCGGTTCGTCGGCGTGTACGACCGGCTGACGGAACACGTGCTCCTCTTCGAGCGCGGCGAGTCGCGCGGCGCTCAACAGCTCGCGACGATCGAAGGCGGACTCGACGCGCCGGAGATCGCGGCACACTGCTCGCCCGCCGCCCTCGACAAGCTGCGCGAGGAGCTCGAACTCATCGAGATCGGACTCGGCACCTTCGACCGCGAGAAGTTCATGGCGGGCGAGCTGTCGCCGACCTTCTTCGGCTCCGCGCTGACGAACTTCGGTGTCGAGCCCTTCCTGCGCGAGTTCGTGCACCTCGCACCCGCGCCCGGCCCGCGCGAGGCGAGCACGGGTCCGATCTCCCCCGATGCGCCGACCTTCGCCGGCTTCACGTTCAAGATCCAGGCGAACATGGATCCCAAGCACCGCGATCGCATGGTCTTCGTGCGCGTGGTGAGCGGGCGCTACGCGGCCGGCATGGACGTCACGATCGCGCGCACGGGCAAGGTCGTCCGCCTCGCCGCCCCGCAGAGCGTGATGGCGCGCGAACGGAGCGCGATCGACGAGGCGTGGCCGGGCGACGTGGTCGGCATCGTCGACAAGGGACAGCTCCGCATCGGCGACACGCTCCTCGAGTCGGCGACGAAGCAGCCACCCGCCTTCCGCGACATTCCGCGCTTCGCCCCCGAGCACTTCGCGCGCGTCATCGGGACCGACCCGATGCGCCGCAAGCAGCTCGATACCGGCCTCGCGCAACTCACCGAGGAAGGCGCGACGCAGGTCTTCTTCAGCGATCCCGACGTCAAGCTCGGCTCCGGCCCCGCCCCGATCGTCGGCGCCGTCGGCCAGCTGCAGTTCGACGTGATGCTCTTCCGGCTCGAGTCCGAGTACAACGCACCGGCCAGGCTCGAGGCGATCAAGCACGGCCACCCGCGCTGGGTCACCGGCACGCCGAAAGCCATCGACGCCTTCGCCGCCCGCTCCGGCCGCATCCGCCTCTACGACAGCAAGGGCAACACCGTCGTCCTCTTCGAAGACCGCTGGGCCCTCCGCACCGCCCTCGACCAGGTCACCCGCGACCCCACCGTCACCCTCCACGACGAAGCACCCTGAGCATTCGTCGGTGTTCGTCGCGGGTGGTTGGGAAAGCTGACGACCGCGAACTGACGACCGCGGAGAAGCGGGGGGACGCGAGGGCACGCGGAGGAATGCCTTTGAAAACAGCCGTCTCCGTCCTCCAGTCCCCTCCGTTCCTCAGAAGTTCCAAGGCAGTTCAAGATCTCGAACAGACCATGAACATCCGAGGAACGGAGGCGACCGGAGGACGGAGACGGATTTTTCCAAAGTCGGTTCTCCGCGCCCCTTCGCGTCCCCCCGCTTCTCCGCGGTCTGCAGTTCCAGCTGGTCTGCCAGCCCCACCCCACCAGACCCGTTGCGGCCGTGCGCGCGCGGAGTACGATGCGCGCATGCCAGCCACCACGCCGTTCACCGACCAGCGCCCCGGCACGTCGGGGCTGCGCAAGCGCGTCGCGGTCTTCGAGCAGCCGCACTATCTCGAGAACTTCGTGCAGGCGATCCTCACCGTCGCCGCGCTGCCGACGGGGGCGACGCTCGTGGTGGGGGGCGACGGGCGCTACCACAATCGCGTCGCGATCCAGCGGATCCTGCGCATCGCCGCCGCCAACGGCATCACGCGCTGTCTCGTCGGACGTGACGGGCTCCTGAGCACGCCGGCGGCGTCGCATCTCATCCGGCGACACGGCGCGGGCGGCATCATCCTGTCGGCGTCGCACAATCCCGGCGGGCCGGACGGCGACTTCGGCATCAAGTACAACGTCGCCAACGGCGGCCCCGCACCCGAGTCGGTCACCGAGGCGATCGCCGCCGAAGCCGCGACGATCGAGGCGTACCACATCGCGGACGCGCCCGACATCGCGCTCGACGTCGTCGGCACACATCACGTCGGCGCGATGGTCGTCGACGTCGTCGATCCGGTGGACGAGTACGCGACGCTGATGGAGTCGCTCTTCGACTTCGCGCGCATCCGCGCGCTCATCGCCTCGGGCTTCCGGCTGCGCTTCGACGCGATGCACGCGATCACCGGCCCGTACGCGGTCGAGATCCTCGAACGCCGCCTCGGTGCACCGGCCGGCACGGTGATCAACGCCGTCCCGCTCGAGGACTTCGGCGGCGGCCATCCGGATCCCAACCTCACCTACGCACACGAGCTGGTCGAGGAGTGCTTCGGCCCCGAGGCCCCCGACTTCGGTGCCGCGAGCGATGGCGACGGCGACCGCAACATGATCCTCGGCCGCCGCTTCTTCGTCACGCCGAGCGATTCACTCGCGGTGCTCGCGGCCAATGCGACACTCGTCCCCGGCTACGCGCGCGGCCTCGCCGGTGTCGCGCGCTCGATGCCGACCAGTGCGGCGGTGGATCAGGTCGCGCAGGCGCTCGGCGTTCCGTGCTTCGAGACGCCGACCGGGTGGAAGTTCTTCGGCACCCTCCTCGATGCCGGGCGCATCACGCTCTGCGGCGAGGAGAGCTTCGGTACCGGCAGCGATCACGTGCGCGAGAAGGACGGTTTGTGGGCCGTGCTCTTCTGGTTGAACGTCGTCGCCGCACGCGGTGAATCGGTCGAGGCGATCGTGCGCGCACACTGGGCGCGCTTCGGCCGCAACTGGTACACGCGCTGGGACTACGAGGACGTGGACGCCGGCGTCGCGCAGGCGCTGTTCTCGCAGCTGCGCGCGACGCTCGACACGCTCCCCGGCACCCACGTCGCCGGCCGCCGCGTGCGCCTCGCCGACGACTTCGCCTACACCGATCCGGTCGACGGCAGCACGAGCACGAAGCAGGGGCTCCGCATCCTCCTCGACGACGGCTCACGCATCGTCTTCCGTCTGAGCGGCACCGGTACCGTCGGCGCGACGATCCGTCTCTACGTCGAAGCGTACGAACCGCCCCCCGTCGACGCCGATCGCGACACGCAGACCGTCCTCCGCCCGCTCGTCGACGCCGCGCTCGCGCTCGCGCAGCTCGTCGAGCGGACGGGGCGCGAGCGTCCGACCGTCGTCACGTGATGTCGTGCATGGCGTGAACTGACGACCGCGGAGATGCGGGGGGACGCGAAGGGACGCGGAGGAATGCGATGGAAAAGGACGTCTCCGTCCTCCGGTCCCCTCCGTTCCTCCGAAGTTCATCGTCAGTTCGAGATCCTGAACTGACACGGAAAATCGGAGGAACGGAGGGGACCGGAGGACGGAGACTGCTGTTTCCAAAGGCATTCCTCCGCGTGCCCTCGCGCGCCCCCGCATCTCCGCGGTCGTCAGTACAGCGGTACGCTCGGCACGTGCGCGTCAGCGTACCTCGAACTCGAATTCGGAGACACCGCCCGAGCGCTCGTGCTCGCGATCAGCGCGGCGCGACGAGGCGCTGGAAGCGCGGGTTGGTCGCGAGGGGCTTCCACGTGGGCTCGAGCGCGAGCCATGCGGGCGAGGTGGTCCGCGACACACGCAGCGCCTCCTCGAGCTGCGCGACGGCCGCGTCGCTGCGTCCGGCGTGCATCAGGATCTGTGCGTGCAGGAGCAGGAGATAGTTGCGAGCTTCGGGTACCTGGGCATCCGGTTCCCGCAGCGCCGCCTCTCCCTCGGTGATCGCGCGTGCGCCATCGCCGGCCATCGCGAGCATCTGTGCGCGGATCATGCGCGTCTGCGCGTCGCCCACGCCGGCCTCCGACAACTGCCGTGCCAGCGCCTCCGCCGCGATCCGCCCCCAGCGGCGCATCGCGAGCGTGTCGCCGCGCAACCGGTGGAGCTGCGCCCGGACGACGGCCTGTGTCGCGACATCACCGTCGAACGCGTCCGCGCCGAGCGAGAGCAGGTGCTCCTGCTGCGCCGGCGTGAGGAGCCAGCTGCCGTCACCGTAGACCGCGATATTGACGAGGGCCGGATCGCGCCCGAGCGCCGTGATCGCCGACTCGATCGCCGCGCGCGCACCGGCGAGATCGCCCAGCGCCACCAGGGCATAGACGAGCTGGTTGTGTCCGCTCATCCCCCGCGGCGCCAACTCGACTGCCCGCCGCGACGCGGCCACGGCCTCCGCGTAGCGGCCGAGCGACTGCAGCGTGCCGGCCATGCCACGATGGCGGATCGGATTGCGCGGGTCGAGCTCGAGGGTGAGCACGCGGTCGCGCAAGGACTCCTCGTGGCGGTGGAGGGAGGCCAGCGTGCCGGCACGCGCCCCGAGAAGCTGCGGGTCACGCGGATGGCGGCGGAGCGCCGCCTCGACCACGGACAGGTCGCGGCGCGGATTCGGGTCGAACGTCGCCGTGTATGCGAGCCGTGCCCGCACCGCGGCCGGCGCCGTGGAGTCGATGCGGAGCGCGCGGTCCACCGCCGCCTGCGCGCGGCGACGGATCGCCTCGGTCTTCACGGCGCCGTCAGCCTGGGTCGTGTATGCCACCGCCAGTAACGACCACGCATCGAGGAACAGGCTGTCACGGGCGACCGCGTCCTCGAAGTACCGAACGACCTGCCGTTGCCGCACGGGGTCGTGGCCGACTCCCGACTGGTACAGCGCCGCGCCGCGCAGGTAGAGATCGTACGCCTCGCGATCGCGCGTCGGGGCCGACGCGAGCGTCGCCCGCTCACCACCGCCGAGCGCCACCTGCATCGCCTCCGCGACTCGCGTCGCGATCTCGCCCTGCACCCGGAACACGTCCGACAGGTCGCCCTCGAACGGCGCCTGCCACTTGCTCACCGGCCGCCCGCCCGGCGCGACCTCGACGAGCTCGGGATTGACCTGCACCCGTTCGCCCTGCGCCGTCCGCACCACGCTCACCGTCCCCGTGAGCAGGTAGCGCACGCCGAGTTCGCGGGCGATCTCGTCGGCGCGCTTGTCGGAGCGTGCATACTCGACCGAGCTGCTGCGCGCCGTGACGCTGAGCTCGGGAAGCCCGGTCAGCTTGCCGCGGAGCGCGTCGCTCATGCCGCTCGTGAAGTAGGCGGTGCCGGAGTCGCCGCGATGCTCGAACGGGAGCACCGCGATCGTGAGCGCCGCGTCGCGTGTCGCGTCGGCGACGCCAGCGACCGCGCGCGCATCGCCGGTCGCGGATGTGCCGCGCACGACCCACGCCCCAGCCCCGCCGATCGCGAGCACCGCGCCGAGCGCCAGCGCGGGGCGCGCGAATGCGGTGCGACGCACCGGTGCGCCGGTGGTCGTGCCCGCTGCGCGCGCCCCCGTGCGGCTCCCCGTCGACGGCGTCGCGATCCCCTCGAGCGCCGCGAGCAGCTCGCCCGCCGACTGCGGCCGCGCCGACGCCTCCTTCGCGAGGCACGCCGTCACGAGCGCTGCGAGCGGTGGTGCGAGCCCCGGGGCCACCGTCTCGAGCGGCGCCGGGGTCTCGACCAGCTGCGCGGTCAGGAGCTGCTGCACGCCCGGCTTGTCGGCGAACGGATGCCGTCCCGCGAGCAGCTCGTACGCGACCATCCCCCACGCGTAGAGATCGACGCGGTGGTCGACCGCGTCGCCGGCGACCTGTTCCGGCGCCATGTACGCCGGCGTGCCGATCGCCTGGCCGACGCTCGTCAGCGTCGGGGCCTCGGCCGGCTGCGCTCGCGCCGCGCTGACCGCCTTCGCGATCCCGAAGTCGGCGACAACCGCCGTACGCCCGCTGAGCAGGATGTTCTCGGGCTTGATGTCGCGGTGCACCACGCCGCGCGCATGCGCGTACTCGAGCGCGAGCGCGACGTCGCGCAGGATGCGGAGCGCGTCGCCCGTCGGCAGGCGCCCCGCGTGCATCCGCTCGCGCAGCGCCTCGCCCTCGACGTACGGCATCGAGAACCACGGCAGCCCGCCGCTCTCGCCCGCCGTCAGCACCGGCACGATGTGCGGTTCCTGCAGCGCCGCCGCGAGCTTGATCTCGCGCGTGAAGCGTTCGGCCGAGAGCCCCTGCGCGAGCTCGGGCGCCAGCACCTTGACCACCACCGTGCGGCCGAGCGCGTGCTCCGTGGCGACGAAGACCCGCGACATCCCGCCGCCGCCGAGCTCGCGCTCGAGCGTGAAGGCGGCACCGAGCGTCGTCTGGAGCTGCGCGCGGAGGTCGATCATCGAACAGGCGAGAAGCGTGAGCCGCACCACGCGCCGGGGACGGCAGCGGGCAGCCGCGGACAAGTCTAACCGGCGGGGGCGCTGCATCGTGGCGTGTGCCGTGAAGCGCGGGAGCCGGACCGCCGGCGTTAACTTGCCACGACCGTCGCGGACCCGCCGCGGCCTCGATTCCGGCGCCCCCGCGTCGCCTCGACAGGCACCGCATGTCCCGCCCCGTTCCCGTCGATTCGTCCGTCCCGACGCGTCCGCAGCTCGTGCGGCCCGCGGTGCCCGCCGCACCGGGCGAGCACGTCGAGCGCAATCCCGGCACGCCGCTCGATCTCGATGTCGTCCGCGCGATCCGCATCAACCGGAGCGCGGTCGAGCGACGCGCCGCCACGCTCCCCGCGCGACGCACGGTCAAGAAGGAGTGGCAGGCCGCGTGGTTGCTGCGCGCCATCACGTGCATGGACCTCACCACGCTCGCCGGCGACGACACGCCGGGGAACGTGCGCCGGCTCTGCGCCAAGGCGCGTCGCCCGCTCCGTGACGACATCGTCGAGGCGCTCGGTGTCGCACATCTCGGCATCACAGTCGGCGCGGTGTGCGTCTACCACGAACTCGTGCCGGTCGCGGTCGACGCACTCGCGGGCTCGGCGATCCCGGTCGCGGCGGTGAGCACCGGCTTTCCGGCGGGGCTCTCGCCGTTCGCGCAGCGCGTGCAGGAGATCCGCGCATCGGTCGCAGCGGGGGCGCGCGAGATCGACATCGTCGTCACCCGCGCGCACGTGCTCACCGGCGACTGGCACGCGCTCTACGACGAAGTGCGCGCCTTCCGCGACGCGTGTGGCGATGCACACATGAAGACGATCCTCGCCACCGGCGAACTCGCGACGCTCACCAACATCGCGCGCGCCAGCGAGGTCGCGATGCAGGCGGGCTCCGACTTCATCAAGACGAGCACCGGCAAGGAGAGCGAGAACGCGGTGCTCCCCGTCGGCCTCGTGATGACGCGCGCCATTCGTTCATACCATGAGCGCACCGGTCACGTCGTCGGCTTCAAGCCCGCCGGCGGCATCCGCACCGCCAAGCCCTCGCTCGACTGGCTCGCGCTCATGAAGGAGGAGCTGGGCGACCGCTGGCTCCGCCCCGATCTCTTCCGCTTCGGCGCGAGCGGGCTGCTCACCGACATCGAGCGCCAGCTCGAGCACTTCGTCACCGGGCGCTACGCGGCCGGGTACCGCCAGCCGATGCCCTGAGGACACGCACGCACATGACGACGGTCGCCGGGATCTTCGAGACGATGAGCTGGGGCCCCGCCCCCGAGGGCGATGCGCCCGCACGCGCGTGGCTCGCGACACACGACGCGCGCTTCGGGCACTTCATCGACGGGCGCTTCACGACGCCGACGTCGCTGTTCGCCGTGCAGGAGCCCGCGACCGGCGACACGCTCGCGCACGTGTCGCAGGGAACGCCCGACGACGTCGCCGCCGCGGTGCGCGCCGCGAGCGACGCCTTCGGCCCGTGGCAGCGCCTCGGGCCGCACGGCCGCGCGCGACACCTGTATGCACTCGCGCGCATGGTGCAGAAGCACGCGCGACTCTTCGCCGTGCTCGAGACGCTCGACAACGGCAAGCCGATCCGCGAGACGCGCGATCTCGACATCCCGCTCGTCGCGCGGCACTTCTACCATCACGCCGGATGGGCGCAGCTCCTCGACGACGAGTTCGCGGGGCACACCGCGGTCGGTGTCGTCGGGCAGGTGATCCCGTGGAACTTCCCGCTGCTGATGCTCGCGTGGAAGGTCGCCCCCGCGCTCGCCGCCGGCTGCACGGTGGTGCTCAAGCCGGCCGAGTACACGCCGCTCACCGCGCTCCTCTTCGCCGAACTCGCGCACGAGGCGGGATTGCCGGCGGGCGTGCTCAACGTCGTCACCGGCGACGGTGACACGGGCAGGGCGCTCGTCGCGCATCCCGGCGTGCACAAGATCGCGTTCACCGGCAGCACCGAGGTCGGCAAGGCGATCCGTCGCGCGACCGCAGGCACCGGCCGCAAGCTCTCGCTCGAACTCGGCGGCAAGTCGCCGTTCATCGTCTTCGACGACGCCGATCTCGATTCGGTGGTCGAGGGTGTGGTGGATGCGATCTGGTTCAACCAGGGGCAGGTCTGCTGCGCCGGGTCGCGGCTGCTCGTGCACGAAGGCATCGCCGCCGCGATCGAGGACAAGTTGCGCGCGCGCATGGAGCGGCTCCGTGTCGGCTCGCCGCTCGACAAGGCGGTCGACATGGGTGCGATCGTCGCGCCGGTGCAGCTCGCCCGCATCCGCGAACTGGTCGAGGCCGGGCGCGCCGAGGGCGCGAGCTGCTGGCAGCCGTCGTGGGCGGTGCCGCAGGACGGCTGGTTCCATCCGCCGACGCTCTTCACGAACGTGAGCCCGAGCGCGCGCATCGCCCAGGAGGAGATCTTCGGCCCCGTGCTGGTCACGATGACCTTCCGCACGCCGGCCGAAGCGGTGCAGCTCGCGAACAACACGCCGTTCGGTCTCGCGGCGAGCGTCTGGAGCGAGAACATCAACCTCGCGCTCGACATCGCGCCCAAGGTCAAGGCGGGCGTCGTCTGGATCAACAGCACCAACCTCTTCGACGCCGCCGCCGGCTTCGGTGGCTATCGCGAGTCGGGCTTCGGACGCGAGGGCGGACGCGAGGGCATGTACGAGTATCTCGTACCGACCTGGAAGACGCTGGCGACACACGCGACACATGCGACACACGCGGCGGCACCGAAGCCGACGGTCGCGCGTGCCGACGACGAGGACGACGACGACAACTTCGGCATGCCGGCGCTCGACCGCACGCCCAAGCTCCACATCGGCGGCAAGCAGGCGCGCCCCGACTCGGGCTACACGCGCATCGTCGCCGCCGCCGACGGCACGCGACTCGGCGAGGTCGGCGACGGCAACCGCAAGGATCTCCGCAACGCCGTCGCCGCCGCCCTCGCCGCGAGCGGCTGGGCGCGCACCACGGGACACGCGCGTGCGCAGGTGCTCTACTACGTAGCCGAGAACCTCGCGGCCCGCAGCGACGAGTTCGCGCGACGGCTCGACGCCATGAGCGGCCGTGCGACCGGCGCGCGCGAGGTCGCCGCGACGATCGATCGCCTGTTCACCTGGGCCGCGTGGGCCGACAAGCACGACGGCGCCGTGCATCAGGTCCCGATCCGCGGCGTCGCGCTGCAGATGAACGAGCCCATCGGCGTCGTCGGCATCGCCTGCCCCGACGAGTCGCCGCTCCTGTCGTTCGTCTCGCTCGTCGCCCCAGCGATCGCCGTGGGCAACACCGTCGTCGTCGTGCCGAGCGAGCGTCACCCGCTCGCCGTGACCGACTTCTACCAGGTGGTCGACACGAGCGACGTCCCCGGCGGCGTCGTGAACATCGTCACCGGCGACCGCGACGCGTTGGCGAAGGTCCTCGCGCAGCACGACGAAGTGGACGCCCTGTGGTACGTCGGCACCGACGACGGCATCACCACCGTCGAGCGCGAGAGCGCCGGCAACATGAAGCGCACCTGGTGCGAGCGCGCCGGCACGCGCGACTGGTACGATGCGGTTCAGGGCGCCGGCCGCGAATTCCTCCGCCACGCGACGCAGGTCAAGAACATCTGGATCCCGTACGGTGAATGAGCGCGTTGCCTTCTGCTTTCGTGTTCGGTCGGCATCGCTGAACCGCATGAACGCAGGGGGCGCAGAACGAACGGCGGGGGCGCAGCGGAGCGTCCGGCGAGCATCGGGTCGTCATCGAACTGCATGAACGCAGAGGTCTCGGAACGACCTGAGAGGTCACAGAGGAGCGTCGAGCGAACATGAGCGCATCGCTTCCTGGGGACCTTGCAGTGTTTTCTGTGTCGTTTGTGTCTTTTGTGTTGTCACCATTCATGCTGTTCCCTTTGCAGCGATCCCCGCCCGACGCCCCTCTGCGCCCCCGCCTTCCGTTCTGCGCCCTCTGCGTTCACGCTGTTCGATGTAGAGCGAGGCCCATTCGACGCCCCTCTGCGCCCCCGCCGCCCGTCCTGCGCCCCCTGCGTTCATGCCGTTCACGATGCTCGCCAGACGAGAAAGACGACGACTTGCGACGGCAACGGCCTGAGCGCACACTGCCGCCATGCCACCGAAACCGCTGAACAGCGCACAGGAATTCGCCATCGAGCAGTTGGGCCGGGTCGTGCCGGTCACGTGGAAGCGGATGTTCGGCGGCGTCGGCGTCTACCATGACGCGCTCTTCTTCGCGCTGCTCGACGACGAGCGCTGCTGGCTCAAGGTGGACGACGGCAATCGCGCGGCCTTCGAGGCGCGGGGGCTCGGGCCGTTCCGCCCGTTTCCGGACAAGCCCGAAGTCATGAGCTACTACCCCGTGCCGGACGACGCACTCGAGGATGCCGAGTCGTTGCGACCGTGGGTCGATGGCGCGATCGACGCGGCCAAGCGGGCTCGGCGCAAGAAGTCGTCGAAGTGATGCGGTGCGGGCGGCGCCGGCCGTAGCGCCACCGCCCGCTCGGCCGCCACGATGGGGCGACGCATGAGGCGTACGACCTGACACCTCGTCGCGACAGCGCGCCCCGGCGTCACGCAGTCAAGCGATACACCAACCGGTAGCGCAACGGCCGCGGCATCCGCGGCGCCATCACGCGCACGTGCACGACGAGCGTCCGCGGCACGCTGCGCACCGCGCCGACGATGATCCGACGCTCGCCGCCATCCGGCGCCAGCATGCGGAGCACGAGCACGCCGTCGAGCGCCGACGCCTCCCGCACGTCCGTAGGCGCGACGCTGTCCACGCGCGCGGCCGCCTGCATGGTGCGTCCCTCCTCGTTCTGCCATGCGACCGTCGAGTCGGTGAGCGGCAGATCGACGCGCGGGCCGTCGGTCCAGACGGCGAGTGCGCCGGTCGCACTCCGCGCGATCGTCACCGACGGCCAGGCGCGCGCGAGCGTGCGCAGTTTCGCACGCACCATCGAGCGCGTGACGAACGAGAACGCCGCCGCCACCGAATCGGCCGCCCGCATCGGATCGTCGCTGGCGCCACGGTCGAGCAGCCACCGCCCCACCAGTGGCGTCAGCGACTGCGCCGACACCGGTCTCGCGAGACACATCGCCGTGATCAGCGCGACACCTGCACCGATCGCGTGACCCAGGCGGCCGGCGCTCACGGCCGGCCCGCGCTGGGCGCGGTCGTCGTCATCGCGACGGGCCCCGCGTCGGGATCCCCGAGCGCGACATGCATCGCCGCCACCGCCTGCGCGACGGCGACGCGCTGCCGCACCCAGGCTTCCTCGGCGTCGAGACAGGCGCGCCGCGCTTCGAGGACGTCGCGGAAGTCTGTGCGCCCCGCGCGCCAGCGCACCTGCGCGAGCGTGTCGACGACGGCGCGCCGACGCAGTGCCATTCCGAGCGTATTCAGTCGCTCCGACTCGTCGCGTGCGCGGGCGAAGGCCACCTCGACGTCACGCGCCGCCGCGATCACCGCACCACGCCATGCGGCGTCGGCCTGCAGCACCTCCGCACGTCGCTCGACGACGCGCGCTCGTGCGGCGGGATCGAGGAACGGCAGCGCGAGCGACGGGCCGACCGAGAAGATGCCCGCCCCCACGCCGTTGGTGCGGTTCACGCCCACACTCCCCGCGAGCGAGAACGACGGCCGGAGCGCGGCGCGCGCACTCGTGACGCGCGCCGCCGCGGCCTGCACGCGCCACTCGGCACGGCGCACGTCGGGGCGCGCGCGCAGCAGATCCGCGGGCACCCCGGCGTCCGGCACGTCGGGCAGTGCGCGGCCGAGCGTCGCGCCGTCGAGCAGCGCGGTGACGGTCGCCACGTCGGTCGCGGCGAGCACGGCGAGTGCGCCGACCGCGTCGACGAGGTCGGCATGCAGCTGCGGCAGCGACGCACGCGTCTCCGCCACCGCGGCCGCGGCCCCTTCGACATCGATCGGTGAGGCGACGCCCGCCCGCGCCCGCGCGCTCACGAGGGCGAGGGTCTCCTCGAGCATCGCCACCGCCGCCGTCGTCGCACGATGCCGCGCCGCCAGCCCGACGACGTCGTGCCAGCCGCGCACCACACGGCCGGTGATCGTGCGGCGCACGTCGACGACGTCGTACCCCGCGGCGCGCAGCTCCGCGAGCGATGCGCGGCGATCCGCACGGAGCCGCCCCGTGAGGTCGAGCTCCCAGCTCGCGTCGAGCGTGGCGCCGAGCACGTCGAGATCGAGCGCACCGAAGGTGCCGATCACCTGACGCGAGCGCGTCGCGTTCGTCCGCGCCGTGGCCTGCGGGGCGAGCGACCCGCGCGTGCGCTGCAGCGCGGCCTCCGCCGCCGCGAGTCGTCCGCTCGCAGCGGCCAGATCGGTGCTCGCGACGCGCGCGAGCGTCACCAGCGAATCGAGGCGCCAGTCGCCGAAGCCGCGCCACCACGTCGTGTCGCGTCGTCCGCCCGCCGCATCACGCGCGTGCTGCCACTGGGGTGCCACGAGTGGCGGCGTCACGACCACCGGCGGAGCACCACAGGCGGTGACGCTCGCGAGCGCGATGGCAGCGCACAGCGCGACACGCTCGAGACGCGGACGCATGCGCCGACCCGTCGCGCGTGCTGTCACGGCCGGCTCCCGGCCGCGCCGACCGGCACCTCGACCACGACATCGACCTGCTGGCCGACACGCAGCGGCACCGTCGACGCCGGCAGACTGTAGACGAGTTGCAGCACGCGCGTGTCGATGCGTTCCGTCGCGCTGCCGCTGAGCGACGCCTTGGGCAGCACGTACGGTTCGATGTGCTCGAAGCGCAGGTCGGCCTGCCGCGACGCGTTGCCGCGGAGATAGAGCCGCGCGCGGGCACCCGGTACGACGCGCCAAGCCTCCGCCTCGTCGATGTCGATGCGCACCTGCAGCCGATCGGTGCGGCCGAGTCGGACGGCCCCGTCGCCGGCGGCACCCGTCAGCTCGCCCGGGCGGACCAGCATGGCCAGCACCTCGCCGTCGCGCGGCGCACGCACGATGCGCTGCGCATCCGCGACGCGCGCCGCGTCGGCTTCGTCCAGCCGAAGTCGGACCTCGGCGTCGGCCGATGCCAGCCGCGCGGTCGCGAGCGCGACCTCGCCGCGACGGGCCACCAGCTCCTCGTCGCTCCGCGCACGCGCGTCGTCCACCGCTTCCATCAGCCGCAACCGCGCCGTCGCGTCGGCGAGCGACGCGCGACGCTCGGCGAGCTGTGTGCGGGCCACGGCGACTGCCGCCTCGCGCGTCGCGACCTCGGCGCGCGTCGTCGTGCGGTCGAGCGTGAACAAGGGCGTACCGGCGCGCACCCGGGCGCCGACGGTGACGTGCACCGCGGCCACGACCGCCGTCACCGGTGCGGCGACCAGCACGTCGCGATCCATCGACTCGACGAGTCCCGTGCCCGCGACGTAGTCCGCGAACGGAGGTCGGCTCGGCAGCGCGGCCTCGCCCGCAACGGTCGCGGCGTCCGCGGCACGCGGCTGCGCGGCGAGGTGCACGACGAGCCCGGCGACGAGACCGACGGTGGCGAGCACCGACAACCAGTGGCGACGCAGCATGGTGCGCATGGAGCCCTCAGGAGGTAAGCGTGACGGCGGCGGTGGCGACCGACGGCGTCGCCACGGACACCACGCGACCGTCGTCCATCGCACACACGCGGTCGGCGTAGGAGAGGATGCGCGCGTCGTGCGTGACGACGAGGACGGCGCGACCCGGGTGGAGCGCACGCGCGCGCAGGAGTTCGATGGTGGCGATGCCGGTGGCGTGATCGAGCGCGCTCGTCGGCTCGTCGCAGACGAGGAGCCGCGGCGCGTGCACCAGCGCGCGTGCGATCGCGACGCGCTGCTGCTGGCCGCCCGAGAGTTCGCCCGGCCGATTCCGCAGCCGGTCGCCGAGGCCGAGGGCATCGAGTTCGGCGTCCGCTCGTGCGAACGCGTCGCGCCGCGACACGCCCTGCAGCAGCAACGGAATGGCCGTATTCTCGCGCGCGTCCAAGGTCGGCACGAGCTGGAACTGCTGGAAGCAGAAGCCGATCGTGTGCCGCCGGAACGTCGTGCGTGCGTCGCGCGTCATCGCCGTCACGTCCTCGCCGAAGACGCGGCACGTTCCCGCATCGGCGTCGAGCACGGCGGCGATGACCTGGATGAGTGTCGTCTTGCCACAGCCCGAGGGGCCGACGAGCATCGCCAGTTCGCCGGCGGGCAGCGTGAGATCGACGCCGCGGAGCGCCTGCACCCGAGTCGCGCCCTCGCCGAAGGCGCGCGTGACGCCGTGCAGCGCGACGGCCGGCGCGTCGCTCATCGATGGCTGCATCGTCAGCTCCGGAAGACGGCCGCCGGCTCGAGCCGCCGGACACGACGCAGCGAGATCGCGGCCACCGAGGCGCACACGACCAGCATCGCGACCGTGGTCGCGCCGACCTGCCATGGCTCGATTCGCGACGCCGTTTCGGTGCCGGCCGAGGCCAGCGTGGTCAGTGCCGCCCCGCCGACGCCGAGTCCCGTGCCGTGCGCTCCCGCAACTACCGCTTGCGCCACGACCATCCGTCGCATGGTGGCCTGATCGGCTCCCATGGCCGCAAGTGCCCCGTAGTGGCGGAGATTCTCGATGACGAAGTTCTGGAACGTCTGCGCGGCGATGAAGAGGCCGATGCCGACGGCGACGGCGGTGATCACGTAGAAGGTCAGCAACACGCCCGAGCTGCGCACGAAGTAGCGGCGCGTGTCGCCCGCGAAGTCGGCCGCGGTGCGCGCGCGCAGCCCGGTGCGCGCCTCGATGGCCCGCGCGACGATCGCCGGGTCCTGCCCACGCGCGACGCGCACGAGCACGAACGACAGCATGCGACGCTCGGCCGGCACGAAGCGGCGGATCCGGTCCCAGGTCGTGTAGAGTCGTGGCAGCGACTGGAACGCCGGCGGCGCCTCGACCACGCCGACGATCTGTGCGCGCGCGTCGTTCAGCTCGACGACGTCCCCGGGAACGAGCGCGCGTGCGGAGCCGTCCACGCCCGCGCCGAGCCGTGCTGCGCCGAGACGGTCCACGAGCACGGCATCGGGGCGTCGCAGCGCGGCGCGCGTGCCGGTCACGATCGCGGTCGGGGCACCGACGAGCGTCGCGCCGTCGAACGCGTACAGCTCGCTCGTCTCCACGCGTCCATCGGCGAGCCGAACGCGTGCGCTCCCCTTGAAGTAGGGCGAGGCCCACGCGACGCCGGCCACACCACGCACGCGATGGAGCGCGCCGTCGGGCAACGGCTGCAGGTCGTCGACGTAGCGCACGTGCGGATCCATGACCCAGACGTCCACGTCGCGCATGGCGTCGATCATGGCCGTGGTGCGTGCGATCACGCCGAGCAGCGTGCCCGGTTGCTGCGTGAGGATGAAGGCCGTGAAGGCGAGCGCGATCACGAGGCCGTACCATCGGCTCCGGTCGCGCACGAGCATGGCGAGCGCAAGGCGAACCATCGGGGACACGGCGCGAGGACGAACCCCTGCGGTGCTCGTCGCAGGTGTGCGGATGCGGCGCGTCGTGACCGCACCCTCACTGCTCCGTACCGGCGACGCGCGCCGGATGTTGGGTGCCGCAGCGGCGCATCCCGCGCGCCGTGCCGTGATCAGCGGCGCCGCGTGCCCATCGAGTCGATGAAGGGCGCGACGGCCCGCAACAGCGAATCGCGCCGCGCGCGTTGCGGCCCGGTGAGCACCGAGTCGAGCGCGACGCGTGTCACCTCGAAGATCGAATCGAGGCGCGGGCGCACGTCGGTCCTGAGCCGTTCGAGCATGCCGATCTGCTCACTGATGATGCGGTCGACCACCGGCGCCTGGGCCGGTGTGAGCTCGAGCGCACGGCGGAGCCGCGTCCGCAGCTCGGCCTCCTGCGCGGCGCTCGGCCGCGCGACCGGGGAAAGCGGTGGCATGCCGGCGGAGAGTACGCGGCCGCTGTGCAGGAGCCAGAGCCGATCGGCCGCCGCCCCTGTCGCGACCGCACAGAGGAGCAGGGCCACGACCGCCCAGGCGCTCGGCCGCGGCGTGCGGGCACGCGTGTCGGACGCGCTCATCGCGCACCGCCCGGCACGAGCGCAGCCATCCCGCTCGGCAACCCGAGCGCGGCGTCACCGGCGACCGCGGCCCCGACCGAGCCACCCGCATACGCCAGCGCCTCGATGTCGGGCCGCGGCGCCGCCTCCCACCCGAGCGCGACGACGACCAGCAGCGCGGCGACGAGCGCGGCAGCAGGAAGGAGGCGTCGGGCCGCGCGCATCGTCGCGACGGCGAGTGGCACGACGTCGCGATCGCGCGCGTCGATCACGGCGTCTGTCGACGCGCGCGCGGCCATCACCGTCTCGACCTGCGCACGCACGCGCGCCTCGAACGCGGGGAGCGGCGTCGCACCGGCGACGCGCGTGGCGTCGGTGTACGCGTCGTGCACGGACAATGCGCCCGTGAGCCGCGCCTCACGCGGCGGATCGGTGGCGAGATCGGGGGTCGGCATCTGATCGGCGTCGCGCATGGGACTCACTCCGCGTCGGCGGGGTCGGAACGAAAACGGGCGAGCGCGGGCCGGATCGCCCGGCGCGCGGTGTGCAGATGCCAGCGCACGGTCTCCGGCGTGATGCCGAGCAGCGTCGCGATCTCGGCACCGGAGTGGCCGTCCACATCGAAGAGCAGCAGGATCGTGCGCTGGCGTGGCGACAGCATCGCCAGCGCCGCGGCGAGTGCGGTGTGGAACTCCGCACGCTCGGTGGCTGCCGCCGCGTCGCCGGTGGCCGCGTGCAGGTCGGCGCGGTCGAGTGGCTCGTGACGGCGAAGCGTCAATGACGCCCGTCGATTGAGCCCGAGGCGAAAGAGGAGCCGCAGGAACCATGGCGCGAACGGTCGCGCCGGATCGAAGGCATCGAGCCGCTCGAGGGCACGGAGCGTCGCATCCTGCACCAGATCCTCCGCATCGCTGGCGTCGCCCACGAGGCGTCTCGCGAGCCGGAGCGCGCGCGGCAGGAGCGGGCCGAGGAGCGCCATGAACGCGTCCGCATCCCCGGCACGCGCGCGCTGCGCCAGCGCCGCGTCATCCTGGGTCCAGCGAGGCGCAGGCGAGACCACGTCGGCGAGGGCGGGAGCGGGGGCGGACACGGGAGGGGGACGGCGGACACCCGGGCATACCGTCGAGCGATGCGCGACGTTGGGAGAGCGTACCCTGGTGACAGGCCTACTCGTCGCTGGACGCGGATGACGGACTACCCGTACCGTCGTGCACGCTCACACGCCAGCGCAGTCCCCAGTGACACGATGGTGACCTGGCGCCTGATCACGCTCGCGAGTCTTCGGCGACGTCCGCATTCGCGCGCAGTCGACCGTGTCGGAACGCGACGCGGCGGCGTGCGCATGCGCGCCGAATCGTCAGCTCGACGCGCGTCGATGCGCCGATGACGTGCCCTGATCGACTCACAGCCCCGCGACGACGTCACGAGTGGTCGACGTGACTCGCTGGCCGCCGATCAGGAGCGTGACACGAACCTTGTCGCCAATGCGGAGCGGCGCCTGCTCGTCGACCGTGCCTGCGGCGCTCCCGAGGCGTGTCACCGGATCGGGCAGCCGTACCGTGAAGGGCTGTGATCCCGCGGAAAGAAACGTGGTGGGGACGCGAGTCCAGCGACCGTTCACTTCACGCTCCACGTCGACCGTGAGCGGGAAGCAGACGCCCTCGAGGACCTCGCCCTCTCGTGCACGCGCGAAATCCAGATCGATCCGCATCGACCGGGAGTCCGTGACGCCGATGGTTGTCTTCTGCAGCAGGAGTTGCCCCGATGGCGCCGTCGATCGTGCTCCCGAACAGCCGGCCAGCACCCGGATGCCGGTCGTGATCATCGCGATGGTGCGGCGCATGTGTCGACTCCTGCCGGTGTGTTGTCCCGGAGCGTCGTACGATCGGGCGCCTGACCGCGCCACTGTCGGAGTTCGCGCAATACTTTCGCGCGTGGGCGGCACGCACCCAGCCGTGCGGCCCACGCGGCTCATCCCCCCTACCAGGAGGACGAATGCGCTGGCCGCCGCAATGGGCACAGGTGGGCGTGATGCTCGCGCTTTTCGGCGTCGGAGCGTGTGCCTTGCCCCACCACAGCGCCCCGCGCGCGGTGACGACCGTGGCGACAGGGTGCCCGGCACCAGCCGTCGGGACCACTGCGGCCGCCGCCCTCTTCTGCGGCTATCGGCCCGGCGCGCAGACGCCGTGCCCAGCGGGGCCGCCGCCGGCATCCCGCCGCACCTTCGGCACACTCGTGACGAGCTTCCGATTGCGCGACGGCACCGAGCTTCGGCTTGGCGCGGATCTGCCGCCCGCGATCGAGGGTGACGTCGATGAGGGACTTCGGGCCTTGCCGCCCGCCTGCGACTTTCCGATCGCGGTCGTGCAGCGAACGTGGCATGCGGCCGATTCTGTGACCACCGCCACCGTGCTACGAGTGGTCGAAGCCGTCGTGGCGGACGGTGGTGGCGTCACGACGCCACGCTGTCTGCAGTCGGCCGATGGGACGCGCTCGTCGCAGGCGTGGATGGTCGGGACGGACTTCCTCACTGTCCTCAAGGAGCGTCGCGGTTTCCGCGCAGAGCCCTCGGCTCGGGCGTCGTCACCGGCGGCGCTGATTGTGAAGATCGGCGACGAGGAAGCATGGTGGCGCCGCCCCGGCCCGCGTTGGCTCGACGACATGTCGCCGGTGCCCTGCCCGGCGACTGCAGCGGGTGTGTGGCCACGGAAGACATGATGCGGGACCGAGCAGTCGCGAGCGGACATCGATGACAGCAATGCGCGATCTCCTCGACATCGGCGAGCGCGCTCGACACGATAGTCGCCGAGGTGGAGCAACGACGTCATCCGTGCCACCCGATCAGTGCGAGATGCCGACTCCCGCCGCGCCCAGTTGATGTGCGACCGCACACCCCATCACCCCCGCCCCCACCCCGTCCACACCGCCACCACCACCGTCACCACCAGCCCCCACGCGTACGTGTTGTGCACCCCCACCGTCCACGCGTCGAGCACGGGCATCGACGACACGCCGCGCCCCGTCGCACGCGTCGCCCCCGCCGCGAGGATCGTCGGCAGGAAGAACGGCAGCACGAAGGGCCAGGTGCACACCACGAGATCGAGCAGGTTCGCGCGGCGATAGCCGCCGATCCCCTGCCGCTCCCCGGTGCGACGCGCCATCTCGCCCACCGCGAGGATCGCCACCACGCTGTGCGTCGTCAGCACCACCGCGGCACTCGTCATCGCCACGATCCACCACTCGGCCGCGCGCGGCGTGCGTGCGCGCGTCGCCACGGCATCGACCAGCCGTTCGAGCAGGCGTGTCGCCTGCAGCGTCGCGACGAGCCCCGTGAGCAGCAGCGTGAAGACGCTCACGCCGACCGCGCGCTCCATCCCCTGCACGATCACGCCCGTCGCCGCGAAGCGCTCGCGCTCGATGCGCAGCACGTCCGACGGTGCGAGCACGCCGAGCGCCAGGCCGAGCGTCACCGCGAGCGCGACGCCGGCGAGGAGCGCCTCGACCAGATGCCGACGCCGCAGCAGCAGCGCGATGCACGCCACCGGCACGAGCCCGAGCCAGAGCGCGCGCATCGGCGGCGCGTCGCCGGCGAGCGTCGTCACCGCGGTCCGCACGCCGTCGTCGTGTGCCCCGCCGAGCAGCGCACTCGCGACCAGCGCCGCGAGCCCCGCCGGCACCGCGTACACGAGCCGGCTCCGCACCGTGCCGCCGAGATCGACGCGCTGCGTCCCGCTCGACGCGATGCTCGTGTCCGACAGCGGCGACATGCTGTCGCCCCACGTCGCGCCGGCGAGGATCGCCCCCATCAACGCCGCCGGTGCGGCGTGCGCGGCCGCACCCGCGGGATAGAGCACCGGGCCACACAGCAGGATCGTGCCGAAGCTCGTTCCCGTCGCGCTGCTCACCACCGCACTCGCGAGGAACGCCGCGGCGACGTACGCCCCACCCGACCACCCCGCGTCGCCCACCGCACGCGCCAGCGCCGCCACGAAGCCCGACGCACCGAGCACCGTGCCGAGGATCCCCGCGAAGAGCCACGCGCAGAGCATGAGCAGCACGACGCGCTGGCTCATCCCGTCGAGGAGCGCGTCGCACCAGCGCGTGCGATCGCGCGCGAGCGCGAGCCCCGTCACCAGCGCCGCGACCAGCACCGGCCAGAACCCCTTCTCGTCCGGTGCGCCCTGCATCGCGAGCGCGCCGACGCCACTCAGGAAGACCGCGAACGGCGCCAGCGCACCCGCGGCGCCGCCGTGGAACGCGAGCGGTGCGGGCGGCGTGGTGTCGGGTGCGGGCGGCGCGGGCATGCGGGCGCGAAAGCTCGTCGCGGCGTATGATCCACGCCATGCCGAAGCGTCCCGACCGCCCGCGCGCCGACGACTCCTTCACGCTCTACGATCTCCGCATCGAGGTCGTCGCCACCGATCGGCCGATGATCTGCAACCACCGCGCGGGCGACTGGTTCGAACTCTCCGGCGAGAACCTGCGCTTCCCGCCCGGGCAGACGTTCCCGCTCTATCCGCTCGCCGCGCTCCTGCCGTTGCTGCCGGCCAAGCAGCGCCCTACACATCCGCACGACTGGATGACGACCGACGCCGAGATCGCCTGCCCCGATCCGCACTGCGGTGGACGCTTCCGCATCACGCGCATCGGCACGACGACGTTCTCGCACGCGGCCGTCACCGCGGTGCCGCTCCCGCCGCCCGATGCCGATGCACGCGTGCGTGCGGAGTCGGGCACGGACGCGCCGCGCACGCGCGGCAAGGCGCGCGACGACGACGCACCGGTGCGCAAGCGACGCAAGCGGGCGACGCGTGCCGAGATGCTCGGCAAGCGCGGCAAGCGACGCAAGCGCAAGGACTGATCGATGCGCGTGCTCGACGCCACCACGGTCCTCGCCCCCGGCTACACGATCCCGCCGATCATCAAGGGGGGCTGGCAGCTCGCCGGCGGCCACGGCCCGATCGACGACGCGCAGGCGCTCGACGACATGCACGCCTTCGCCGCAGCCGGGATCACCGCGTTCGACTGCGCCGACATCTACACCGGCGTCGAGGAGCGCATCGGGCGCTTTCTCGCGTCGTGGGCGATGCGTGCCGATGCCGCACGCATCCGCGTGCACACCAAGTGCGTCCCCGACATGGCCGCGCTCGCGACGCTCCGCACCGCCGACATCGACGCGATCGTGCATCGCTCGCGCGCACGACTCGGCCAGGAGCGGCTCGATCTCGTGCAGTTCCACTGGTGGGACTACGCCATCCCCGGCTGGCTCGACGCGGCCGCACGACTCGCATCGCTGCGCGACGAGGGCGTCGTCGAGTGTGTCGGCGTGACGAACATGGACGTGCCCCGCCTGCGCGCGATCGTCGATGCGGGGGTGCCGGTCGTCGCGCATCAGCTGCAGTACTCGCTCCTCGATCGGCGCCCGACGCACGGCATGGCCGCATACTGCATGGCGCACGGCATCACGATGCTCTGCTACGGCGCGCTCGCCGGCGGCTTCCTGCACGAGCGCTGGCTCGATGCACCCGATCCGGCGACGCTCGAGAACCGGTCGCTCGTCAAGTATCGCCTGATCATCGAGGAGTTCGGCGGCTGGGACGCCTTCCAGGCGCTGCTCCGCACCGTGCACGCGGTCGCGACGAAGCACGGCGCGACGATCGGCAGCGTCGCGATCCGCTGGGTGCTCGACCAGCCCGGCGTCGGTGCGGCGATCGTCGGGGCGCGGCACGCGCATCATCTCCCGGCGACGCTCGCCGCGGTCGCGCTCCGCCTCGACGCCGACGATCACGCCGCGCTCCGTGCGGCCACCGCGTCGGCACCCGGCCCCGCCGGCGACTGCTACGATCTCGAACGAATCGCCGGTGGGCGGCATGCGGTGATCATGCGCACGAACCTGAACAACACGGACTAGTGTGGCGTCCCAGAGATTCCTTGCACAAGAAATCCCGTTCCGTCGCGTGTCTGCCAAGGCGGGGCGACGAGTCGTGCCCGTAGGCACGGCGAGGAGCCCCAACGCAGGCCGGCACGTGACGGGGCGGGATTTCTGCGAGGAATCTCTGGGACGCCACACTAGACACACGCGCCCCCCCACGTGACAGGTCGCGTCGGGAATCGGTGCACGCCGCGCATCGCACGGAGCCGATCCCGCACGCCGAAGCGTGCGCGAGTTGCATCGGTTGCATGAGTCGCGACGTGCAGTGGCGTCGCACGTTGCACATCGGCTCGTCAGTGCGTCCCCGCACGGACGCCCTCCCCCATGCACGCTCGACAGCTCTCCACTCATCGCGCCGCCGCACCGATCGGCGCCGTGCACGCGTGACGCTCGCCACGCTGCCCCCGGCGCGCGACGTCGCCGCGCTCCTCGTCCCGTTCGCGCGCGCGCTCGATCGGCGGCGCGCCTACGGCCCCGCGCATCCCGTCGCGCGCGAGGCCGCGACCGCGCTGCACGAGGCGCTCGCCCGGCGCCATGACGCCGACGCGCGATTCGTCCTGCAGGTCGCGCGCGATGTGCTCCTCGTCGACGGCGAGCCCCTCGTCGGCGGCACCGCCCTCGCGCGCGAGCTCGCGCTCCGCCTGCACCGGCGCGGCGTCGGTGCGATCACCGTCGACGGCACGCCGCCCGTGGCGTCGTTGCACGCGCTGCTCGGCCATCTCTGCGGCGACGACGACGAGATGCGCGATCAGGCGATGCGCGATGATGCGATACGCGTCGATGCGACGCGCGACTATGCGCGTGGCGCCGCGCACGACGACGCGACCGATCACGACGCACCCGCACGCACGACGTGGAGCCGCCCCGGCATCATCGTCGCACCGCTCCGCTACGATCGCCTCGTCATCGGTGACGGGACCCGAGCCGCCGGCGACGCCGCCGTGAGCACGTGTCTGGTCGCGCTCGCGCGGCTCGCGGGGAGCGCCGACATCCTCGGAGGCGTCGGAGGGGCCGGCGCCGACGGCGGCGACCCGATCCCGCGCCTCGTGCGCCTGCTCGCCGATCCGCTGCACGGGCACGGTATCGCGCGCGAACTCGCCGACGCACTCGGCGCCCTCGCCCGCACCGCCGACGACGCGCCCGCGGCCGAGCGGGCCGCGATCACCGATGGCCTGAGCGACATGGTGCAGCGGCTCGGTCCCGGCGCGGTGCACGCCATCGTCGCCGCCCTTGATCGCGAGAGTGATCGTCGCGCGGTGCTCGGCCCGCTCGTCGCCGCGCTCCCGGCCGACGCGATCGGCGACTGGGTGCGCGTCGTCGCCGATGCCACGGGACGGTCGATCGCCCCCGAAGTGCTCCGCCTCGTCGGCAAGCTCGCGAACCCTGATGGCCTCCTCGGTCGCGACGCCGCCGAACCCGCGCTCCGTGACGCCGCGCGCGCGCTCGTCGAGCGATGGACGATCGCCGATCCCAATCCGGGCGAGCATCGCGCGCTCCTCGAACGCATCGCCGCCTGCGAGGCACGTCGCGCGGCCGCCGATGAAGCACGCGACGGCGGCGCGATGCCGGTACCCGCGCCCGTCGAGGACGTGCGCCTCGTCGCCCTCGCGCTCGAACTCGACGTGGTCACGCCCGGCGTGCACGAGGCGGCGCAGGCGATGCTGCTCCGCGGCGAGCTCGTGCCGCTGCTCGCGATGCTGCGACGCACACCGCACGCACGTGTCACCGTCGCGATCAACGCGGCGCTCCGCGACGGTGACGCGGTGTCGCGCGTGCTGCTCGCCCCGACCGTGGACGCCGCCGACGGCGAAGCGCTGCTCGCGCTCTTCGGCGCCGAGTCGGTGCCGATGCTCCTCGACCTGCTCGCGCGCGCGCCGCGGCGCGAGACGCGGCGGCTCGTGCTCGCGCGGCTGCGTGCACTCGGGCCCGACGTCGCCCCGCTCGTCGTCCCCGTGCTCGCGACGGCAGCGTCGGCGCTCGCGCGCAACCTGCTGCTCCTGCTGCGCGATCTTGGCGCGTCGTCGGCCGATGCGGTGCAGGCCGCGTTGCGCCGGCAGGACGATCCGAGCGTCGGCGTGCGCGCCGAAGCGCTGCGCTTTCTCGCCGGCATCGACGCCGCGCGTGGCCGCGCGATCCTGCGCGCGCTGCGTGACCCGACCCCGCGCGTGGTGCGGGCCGCACTCGGCGCCGTCGCCGACCACGCGGCCACGCTCCGTCACGGCGACGCGCCCGGTTACGACGTGCAGACGCTCCTCGACGACCTGTGCGCCGCCGCCACCGCGACGCATCTCGACGAGCGCACGCAGGCCTCGGCGGTGCTCGCCGCCGGCGCGATCGGCGGTGTGCGCGTGCGCGACTGGCTCGCCGCGCTGCTCGTGCGACGCACGCGTGTGCTGCGTCGTCGCGTCCTCGCGCGCCCGTCCGCGGTGACGATCGCTGCACTCCACGTGCTGCGGCGGCACTGGCGACGCGATCCCGTCGCCGCCGACGTGCTCGCGATCGCCGATCGTGACGCCCGCGACGAACGGTGGGGCACCGCCCCCGCGTTGCCGAGCGACGAGGAACGGCCGTGAGGGAGACGCTCCGCTTCGTGCAGCTGCTCGGCCAGGCGCTGGCGACGATGTCGCTCTACGGCGACACGCATCCGGCGCGCCTCACCGTGCTCGCGCAGGCACACGAGGCCGTGCTGCGCGCGCTCGCGGCCGACGGTCCGCTGCGCCTCGCCTTCCTCGATGGTCGCATCGCCGCCGGTGCGCGGCTCGTCGAGGAGCTGCCGCACTGGGAGATGGGCGTGCGGCTCGCGCGCGTCGGCGTGCAGCGGCTCGAGATCGACGCGGCGCCGTCGCCCGCACCCGACGACGTCGCCGCGCTGCTCGCCGAATTGCGGTTGCGCCTCGACGCACCGTCGCAGCTGCGCGGGCCGTGGCGGCACGCGGGCATCCGGGTCGGGCCGATCGCGATCGCCGGCGTGGACGACGCGCGCACCGGCAGCTCCGACGGCACGACGAGCGCCACCCCGACCACCGCGACGCGTTCGAGCGCGCACGCACCGTCACCGGCGCAGGGGCGTCTCGTCGATCACGAGCTCGGGGTCGTGACCGAGGCCGTCGGCTGGCTGCAGATGGCCACGGCGGAGCGTGGACGCGTGCCGATGGGCGAGGCCGAAGCGGTCGTGCACGCACTCGCGGCGACGGTGCTCGCCGATCGTGACGTGCTCCCGCCGCTGCTCTCGATGCGCAGCTTCGACGAGTACCTCACCGTGCATTCGTGCAACGTGGCGATGCTCGCGATCGGCCTGAGCGAACGGCTCGGCCTCGGTGCGCGCGAGGTGCGCGCGATCGGCGTCGCGGCGCTGCTGCACGACATCGGCAAGGTGCGCGTGCCGCGTGCGCTGCTGGTGAAGGCGGGACGCCTCACCGACGCCGAGCATGCGCAGGTGCGCGCGCATCCCGTCGAGGGCGCACGCCTCCTCGCGCAGGGCGACGACTGGCTCGCCGCGACCGTCGCCTACGAGCACCACATCCACTGGCACGGACGCGGCGGCTACCCGATGCCCGCGCATCCCCGCCCGATCCATTACGCGAGCCGCATCGTGCAGCTCTGCGACATCTACGACGCCATGTGCACCGACCGTCCCTACCGCGCCGCCGTCCCGCCGCAGGAAGCGCTCGCGCTGCTGCGCGCGGCCGCCGGCACCCAGGTCGATCCCGACCTCCACGCCGTGTTCGACCGGCTCGTGCGTCGCTCGCTCGGCCTCGCCGCCGAGGACGCGCCGTCGGCGGAGCGTGCGCCGAGCATGGTGGGCAGCGCCAGCTGAGCAGAGGCGACGCGTGCGCGACGTCACCATCGCGCACGGCACGCGCATCGCGCCTTCCGTGATCGCGCGGGAGCGGCGACCGTTCGGGCGAGCCGATCGATCACGTCACGCGCGGAGCCATCGCTGCCGGACCGGGACGGGCGCACGTCGCCCCTGCATGCACCGTTCGAGAATCGCTATCCGGTGCCGGCGCCCACCGCGGGCGACGTCTGGCGCTGGCAGCGTGCGCGCCTGCGCGGGCGTCTGCCCAGGCCACCGCGCGCACCGATCACCGGCATCGCGCCGGACGTCGCGTGGTTGCGCGCGAACCGCGACTCGACCGCACTCACCTGGATCGGTCACTCGTCACTGCTCTGGCAGGTCGACGGCATCACCGTCCTGATCGATCCCGTCTTCAGCCGTGTCGTCGGGCCGGTGCCCTTCGCGGGGCCGCGCCGCCATCAGCCGCCGGGGCTCGCGGCACACGAGCTCCCGCACGTCGACGTCGTCCTGCTCTCGCACGCGCACTACGATCACTGCGACGTGCGCTCGCTGCGCGCGGTGCATCGCCAGCCCGGTGGTGCGCCGACCTACCTGGTCCCGCTCGGCCTCGAGCGCTGGGTCGCGCGCACCGTCACGCGCTCGTCGTCGGGACGCGGTGCGAACGTCGCCGCGTTCGGGTGGGACGACACTGCGCGGTGGCCCGGCCGCACCGCGTCGCTCGAGCTGCACTTCCTCGCCGTGCAGCACTGGTCCAACCGCTCGCTCTTCGACCGCAACCGCACGCTCTGGGGGAGCTGGGCGCTCCTCCATCCCGCGTGCCGCTTCTGGTTCTCGGGCGATCTCGGTTACTCCCAGGACACGCGCGACATCGGCGCCCGCTTCGGCCGCTTCGATCTCGCCGCGATCGCGATCGGTGCCTACGAACCGCGCTGGTTCATGCGCACGCAGCACGTCGCCCCCGACGAGGCGGTGCAGGTGATGCTCGACGTCGGCGCCGAGCGCGCGATCGGCGTGCACTGGGGCACCTTCTCGCTCACCGACGAACCGCTCGACGAACCACCGCGTGCACTCGCCCGTGCGATCGCCGCGCGCGGCATCGATCCGTCACGGTTCTCGGTGCTGCGGCACGGCGAGACGCTGCGGGTGATCACCGCGCGGTGACGTGGCGCGGCCGACGACGCGCGTGCTCCGTCCTCCGGTCGTCTCCGTGCCTCCGTGTCATGGCAGTTCAGCGACACACGAAAGCGACCGGTCGTCTCCGTGCGTCGTGCCGAGACAGTTCAGCGAAGCACGGTCGCGATCAGGGCGCGCCGGAGGGCTGCGGTGGCCGCGGTGCGGCGGGCATCGACGACGGCGGCGGGTTCCACGTCGGTGCGGTGCGCGCCATCGCATCCCACGCCGAGCGTCCGTCGGTCATCTGCGTCTGCTGCAGCGTGTTCACGAGCCGCTGCGACGTGTCGTGCAGCAGCGGATCGACCGACCAGCCGAGCGCCGGATACCGGAGCTGCGCCGGCTTCGCCTGCCCGAGCCACGGCGTCCCGGTCACGTGGAACACGTTGAGCGAGAAGAGACGCGGCGGGATGTCCACCGGATCGCCGAGGGCGCGCGCGCTGAACTGACCGTTATTGCCCACCAGCGGCTCGAGCCGAAGCGGCTGCGTCGTTTCGTCCACGCGCGAGACGATCGCCTGCGCCTCGAGACGGAGCGCGGCGACGGCGAAGACGGCGGCGAGCGCGATGCGCGGTGTCATGGGCACTCCGGGCGATGTGGTCGGCAGCGGGCGGCTCGGGAAGCTACCATCGGGTGGTGGCCGCGTTCCATCGGCATGTTCAGCCGCTTCACCTTGACGGCGCCTTCGGCGCATCCCCCACGCGCCGGTCGTCTCCGTGCTTCCGTGTCATGGCAGTGCCGCGATGCGGGCGGACAGCGTGGCCCCCGCCCGGAATGCCCAGCCGACCCCCGCCGGCAGGAACGGTGAGCAGTTTCGCATGGCAAAGCGCCATCGTGAATTTCTTTCGCCACTGGTGAAAGCGGCCGTCGCACCACGCGGCCGTCGCGACGCGGCATGCGCCCCGGTCGACGGCGGAATGGCGCCTGCTCACCCCCCGGCACGCGCCCGAGCCGACCCTCGCGGGGCAGCTCGAGTTCGCGCTCAAGTGGGAGGGGGTCGATCTGGGGGTGCTCGCTGCCCTCGTGGCCGCGGTGCCGGTTGCGGAGTTCGAGGCGCTCGTGCGCGCGACACCGACGGGCAGCTATGCTCGGCGCGCCTGGTTTCTGTACGAGTGGTTGACCGCACGCACCCTTGACGTCCCGAACGCGCCGAAGGTTCGGGCGACGCCGGCCGTCGACCCCGCGCAGCAGTATTCCCTCGCCGACGGTGCGATTTCCACGCGACACCGCGTCGTCGACAACCTGCCGGGGACCCGTGCCTTCTGCCCGCTGGTGCGCCGAACCCTCGTGCTCGACGCCCTCGCGACGCGCCGACTCGACGAGCGTGCGAGGCACGTGCTGGGGCGCACGCACCCGGACGTCGTCGCGCGTGCGGCGGCGTTCCTGCTGCTCAGCGACAGCCGGTCCTCCTTCGACATCGAGGGGGAGCGCCCGTCCCCCCAGCGGGCCGAACGCTGGGGGCAGGCGATAGGACAGGCTGGCACGCGTCCGCTGAGCATCGAGGAGTTCGAACGCCGCCAGCGGATCGTGATCGGCGACGATCGCTTCGTGCATCTCGGCCTCCGGACCGAGGGTGGGTTCGTCGGCAGCCACGACCGCGACACCCAGGCACCGATCCCGGATCACATCGACGCCCGCCCCGAGGACCTCCGGGATTTGCTGCGGGGGATCGTCTCCTATGTCGACCGTGTCGTACGGGGAACAATGGACCCCGTGGTCGCCGCCGCCGCCGCGGCATTCGGCTTCGTGTATGTCCACCCGTTCTAGTGGAGCGTAAACGAGATGTGGGAAGCGGGGCGGCGTCGCGGCATCGCCGCGGCCGGCGTTGGTCGTCGCCCGAGTGGCGCTGCCACGCGGGCTCCTCCCGCCTTGGCTGCGACGCGCCGCATCACCGCCCCGCTTCCCGCATCTCGTTTACGCTCCACTAGGATTAATACTGTCCAGATAAGCGATACGGCGGTAGCTTCGGTGGCAGTCTCCACCGGAG
>ERZ1066136.413-NODE-413-length-34464-cov-26.570607_pt1 | contig 34464 bp, 22 predicted proteins | sample MGYA00382783_ERZ1066136 | MGnify/ENA primary metagenome ERZ1066136 (study PRJEB33369, sample SAMEA5778366) | biofilm metagenome | biome: Industrial cooling water; feature: Water cooling tower basin; material: Biofilm | place: United Arab Emirates | collected... | reverse complement strand
GGACCGTCACCGCCCTCAACCGACACGCCGTCTCGCCGGCGCTCCCCTGGCACGCCTGCGCGAAGGCGGCGCTCGAGTCGGTCGCCTACCCCACAAGCGAGGCCGCGAGCCGCGTTCGTATTCGCCTCCAGCTTCGTTGAAGCCGACCTGACGAACAGTGACTCATGGCCGAGCAGTTGTGTCTCGTGTCAAGCCATCGGCGACCACGGAGTGCCCGAGGCGACGATGGCGTTGAGGATGACGACGAGCTTGCGGATGCACGCGGTCATGATGGTGTGGAAGGGCTTGCCAGCGGCCTCGAGGCGTTGGGCGAAGGCGCGGATGGCCGGGTTGTGGGTCCTCGCGCTGAGGGCTGCCATGTGGAGCAGAGACCGCAGCGCGCGCCGGCCGTCCCGGACGAATCTCTTGCGTTCCCCCTTCCCGCTGTCCTTGTTCATGGGCGCGACCCCCAGCAGCGAGCTGATCTGCCTCCGGTGAAGCTTCCCGAGCTCGGGCAGGCCACCGACGAGGGCGGCCGCGTTCACCGGCCCGATGCCTGGGACAGACCGGACCAGGGCCGCCTTCGCGGCGTCCTCTGGGGTCGCCTCGAGCGCCTTGGCCAGCTCCTTGTCGAGCTCGTCGATCTCGGCCTGCACGGCCTCCAGCAGCCGCTCAATTCGGGCACGATTCTCCCGCGAGGCGTGCTCCAGGCGGTTCTTGTAGGCGGTCCGGGTTGCGACGAGATCGCTTCGCAGGCCACCAAGCTCGGTCACCCGCCTCTGGTTCTCGGTCGGCAGCGGGAGTACCTCGGGTTGACGCACCTCGGCGAAGTACGCCAGGACCAGGGCATCGATCCGATCGGTCTTGGCCTTACGCCCGATCCCTTCCGCGAAGGAGCGAACCGCTCCGGGCGGCACGATCACCGCCGGAAGTCCGGCCGCCCGCAGCGCCAGGAACACCCGTTGTTCGTAGCCTCCGGTCGCTTCCATGACGATCCGGTCGGGCTCAAGCGCCTGCACGCGCTTGATCAGCTCCGCTACTCCCTTGTCGGTGTTCGACGAGATCCACGCCTCCTGAGCCCGCTTCGGCGGGGCCGGGTGCTGGCCTACTTCCGTCTTCTTCACCGCGACGTCGAGCTTGTCCTTCGCTACGTCGATCCCGATCCAAATTGTTCGCTTCATGGTTCACTTCCTTGTGGTTGGCGCCCGTCCTCCCTCCCAACCTTGTATTCGAGCTCAGAAAGGGCTTCTCGCAGTTGTTCGGGCTCGTAGAGGACAGACTCGACTCCGGGTACCTTGCTCGCGATCGGGTTGGTGCCCTAGGGACCCTCGGTCTCCCGGAGTCGTTGGACAGGAACTTGTCGCCGATCTCTCGGCGTTCATACAAGGGACCCGTTTGTGCCCGCAACGGACGCCCGCGCGCCGCCTTGCTGTCGCTTGCCACGCTCGCGCGGCTCCACGCGGCTGTCGCTCGCCGTGATCGCGCGGCCGCCGGTGTTGCAGGCGGCCACCGCGATCGCGCGGCCGTAGACACGCGCTCGCGGTGTCGCTCGGCGGCGGCCGCCTTACTCGCCGTCGTGCGCCGCCGGTGTTGCTGATATCAGCGAGCTATCATGGTAGATATCGGCAACAGCATCAGTGAATGATGTGCGGCGAGGCGCGTTTCGCCCGAGGGCGATGGCGTGATGGAGAGGGGACATGGTCACCGCCCGCCGGACGGCTCGAGCAGCCGCTGCTCACGGCGCGCAGAACGGGCCGTCGGCTTCCCAGGCCACTCCGGTCACGTCGAGCGTGTGGCCGTTGCCGCTGGCATCCGCGGACTCATTGCCCATGCCCTCGAGCGTCGGGAAGAACGCCTTTGCGCCGGGCGCGTACACGCCTTGAGCCAGCTCGGCGACCTCGGCGTCGCTGAGCTGCTTGTCGTAGACGACGACGTTCGCGACCGCTGCCTTGGAGGTGAGCTGCAGGACCCCGTCGACCTTGACCGCACCGAGGGTGAACGGCAGGTCCTTGATCGCGGCGACCAGCCCGTTGCCCTGCTGGCCGAAGTCCACCGACTGGCCGTCGACGTAGAGCTCGCCCTCGCCGGTCGCGGCGGTGTAGGTCACGGCGATGTGATGCCACTTGTCGTCCGGCTTGGCGTCGGCGAAGCCGAGGTCGAGGAACTCCGCGTTGAGCCCGGTCTGTAGACGCGCCGTGACGCCCGACGCGGCGCCGACGGAGAGGGAGTAGGTGTAGTGACCGCCGAACACGGACCCCTGCTTGGCCGCGATGATGCCCTCGGGCACGCCGACCTTGGCGCGGTACCACGCCCCGAGCGTGACCGAGGTGAAGTTCAGCGTGCCAGGATCGGCCGCGAATGCTGCGCTGGCGCCCTCGAACCGGAGCGCCGAGCACTCCTTTTCGCAGTTGATCGTGCAGCCGTCGCCGGCGAACGCGTTGCCGTCGTCGCACGCCTCGTTCTCGTCGACCGTGCCGTCGCCGCACACGGGGTCGGGCGCCGTGGTGGAGGACGAACTCGCGTCGCCGGTCGTGTCCGAGGTCGTGCTGGCGTCGATCGTCGCGGTCACATCGCCGGTGCTGGTGTCGCCGGTCGTCGGCCCGCTCGTGGTGTCGGCCGACGTGCTCGATCCTGTGGTTCCGGTCGACGAGGGATCGACCGTCGAGGCGGTTCCGGTCGTGGGGTCGTCGGTCGTGTCGGTACCGCCCGTTGTCGCCGAGCCGGTGCTGGGGTCGGTGTCGCTGCCGGAGCCGCGGCCGCCGGTGCAAGCCAGGAAGGAACAGAAGACAAGAAAGGAGTGAGGTCGCATCGTCGCGCCCTAAAGCAACCTGCGTGCCAGCGGACACGGGCGACGTGACATCAATCGTCACGCGCCCCGGTCGGTCCCTTCGGAGCGAGCGCGCCCACGGTGAGCGCTCGGTGGGCGCCCGCTCGGTGCGCGGAAACGCGCATGTCCGGCAAACCCTGTTCGCCGCCGATGCTGCTACCCTCCGCGCCGACGCCGCAGCACCCCGCTTCCGCGGATGTCCCCCTCCATCTCGCAGAGGAAACTCCGTGCCACACCGCGATCCAGAACGGTCGACCCTCCAAGGCAGCTCCGTCCAGCTCGCGGCCGGCGACGGCGCGTCCGCGATGGTCCCGGCGCTCGCGCTGCTGTGGTCGCGGGAGGAGCCGGGGCGGGTCGGCGAGGTCGTGTGCCTGCCGCGGGCCGCGCTCGACGTCCCGTTCACGATCGGCCGCGCAAGCGAGCCTGGTCCCGACGGTGCGCTGCCGCTGACGTTCCAGCAGTTGCGCCCGGGCTCGCGGGTCGACACCGGGCCGCTGCGGGCAGGCGACGTGTCCCGCTGGCAGTTGCGCGTGCGCCTGTTCGCCGGCGACGCGCTGCGTGTCGAACAGATCGGACGCGGCACCGTATGCGTCAACGGTCACGCCGTCACGCGCGCGGCCATGGCCCCCGGTGACGTCGTCGAGCTGCGCGGGCGGTTCGCCCTGCTGTACACCCGGCGGCCCGTCGAGTGGCCGCACGGCGAGCAGCCGGGCCGGCCGTTCGCGTTCGGCGACGCCGACGAGCACGGCCTCGTCGGCGAGTCTCCGGCAGCGTGGTACCTGCGTCATCAGCTCGCCTTCCTCGCCACCCGCGACGAGCACACGCTGGTCCACGGGCCGAGCGGCGCCGGCAAGGAGCTGGTCGTGCGGGCGCTGCACGCCGCCTCGTCGCGGGCCGCGGCCCCGCTGGTCGCCCGCAACGCCGCGACGATCCCCGAGTCGCTCGTCGACGCCGAGCTGTTCGGCAACATCGGCGACTATCCCAACCCGGGCACTCCCGACCGCCCCGGCCTGCTCGGCGAGGCCGACGGCGGCGCGCTGTTCCTCGACGAGCTCGGCGAGCTCCCGCATGCGCTCCAGGCCCGCCTGCTGCGCGTGATGGACGGCGGCGAGTACCAGCGCCTCGGCGAGGCCCGCCGCCGCCGCGCCGCCGTCCGCCTCCTCGGCGCGACCAACCGCGATCCCGCCGCGCTCAAGCCCGATCTGCTCGCCCGCTTCGTTCACCGCGTCCTTGTCCCGGGCCTCGACGAGCGCCCCGAGGACGTGCCCCTGCTCGCGCGCCACTTGCTGCGTCGGGTCGCCGCCGGCCCCGGCCCGCTCGGGCGCTTCCTCGTCGGCGGCGAGCCGCAGCTCGCCTCCGACCTCGTGCTCGCGCTGGTCCGCCGCCGCTTCATCGCCCACGCACGCGAACTGCTCGAGGTGCTGTGGCAGGCCGTCGCCGCCAGCCCGGGCGCACAGTTGCAGGCCCCGCCGGGGCTCGCCGCCCCCGCGTCTTCCCCCCCGCCCGACCCCGACGACGGCCCCGAGGCGCTGCGCCGCGAGCAAATCGTCGCCGCGCTCGCGGCCGTCGGCGGTGTGCGTGAGCAAGCCTGGCGCGCGCTCGGCCTGCAAAGCAGGCATCAGCTCAAGCGCCTGCTCAAGAAGTACAACATCACTTGAAGCCCGTCCCTGCGTTGCCTTCCCCGAACGCGTCACCCGAGCTGACCGTCACCGACGGCGGTACGCCGGACACCCCCGCCGAAGCGGACGTCGCGCCCGCGGAGGGGCGCCTCGGTCGCTTCATCCTCCTGCGCCTCCTCGGCGAGGGCGGCATGGGCGTCGTCTACACCGCGTGGGACGAGCTGCTGGATCGCCGCGTCGCGCTCAAGCTGGTCCGTACCGACCACGACGGCGACGCCTACACTCGGATGCTGCACGAGGCCAAGGGCCTCGCCCGCCTGTCGCATCCCCACGTCGTCCAGATCTACGAGGTCAGCGCCGCCGCCGGCCGTCTGTTCATCGCCATGGAATACGTCGCCGGCAGCACCCTGCGCGCCTGGACGGCCGCGCAGCGCCAGGCCGGCGCGGACCTGCGGACGCTGCTCGACATGTACGTTCAGGCCGGCCGCGGCCTCGCGGCTGCGCACGCGCAGGGCCTGGTCCACCGCGACTTTAAACCTGACAACGTGCTCGTCGGCGACGACGGCCGCGCCCGCGTGGTCGACTTCGGCCTCGTCGCTCTCCGCGACGCTCCCCACGACTCCGAGGGCGCTGGTGACGCAGCGCCGCTCGACGCCGGCCTGACCCGCCGCGGAGCCGTGCTCGGCACACCCGCGTACATGTCCCCGGAACAATTCGCGGGCGGTCGCGCCGACGCTCGTTCCGACCAGTTCAGCTTTTGCGTCGCCCTCTGGGAAGCGCTGTGCGGCGCGCGGCCGTTCGCCGGTGGCACCTTCGCCGAGCTGCGCGCGAGCGTCGTCGCCGGCCCTCCGCCCGAGCCCGCCCGCCCGCTGCCGGCATGGTTGCTCGCAACCCTGCGCCGCGGCCTCGCTCGTCGCCCCGAGGACCGCTTCCCCGGCATGGACGAACTGCTCACCCGGCTCGCCCACGATCCCGAGGCCGGCCGCCGCCGCCGCCGGAGTCTCGCCCGTCTGGCCTTCGGAGCAGCCGTGGTCGCCGCCGTGCTCGTGCTGCTCGCGCTCGACCTGCGCCGCCGCTGGTCCGAGCACCAGCGCGAGCGCAGCGCCGAGCTCGCGCGCGCGGCCGCCGAGACGCGGATCCGTGAGGCCCTCGCCGCCGATCACCCGGCCGCTGCCCGCGAGACGTTCGCCGCGTTCGTCGACGACCCGCTGCACGAGGGCACCGAGGCGCTCGCGCTCGCCTGGCTCGACGAAGCCGACCGCCGCCGCGCGGCCGAGGCCCTGGGCGACGCCCGCTCGGCCTACGCCGCCGCCTACGCCGCCGCGCCGACCGAGCCGCTGCAGACCCGCGCCCTGCACGGCCTCGCCTACGTGTTCGCCCGACGTCTCGAGTGGCGCGCGCTCGCCAACCTGCTCGCCCTCGTCGACCGGCGCCACGCCGCTGTCCGCGAGGCATTCGCCGGCCTGCGAATCGACGCCGCGCTGGCCCGCCGCGACCTCGCCGGCGCCCGGGACCCGCTCGCTGGTACGTCCCACCCGCTCGCCGCGCTCGGCCCGGCCCTGCTGCCTGCGACCGCGACCCGGCACCGGCGGATCGAGGAGATCCAGGTCGGCGACGACGACGTGCTTCTGGTCGAGCGCCGCGCCGAGCGATTGATCCTCCACCTCGCCCGCGCCGACGCGGCGCTGACGACGACCCGTGAGCTCCCGTTGCCGCCCGAGGTCCGCCTGCTCGCGTTGACCGCCGGCGATCCGCGGACCGTCGTCGCCTACGATCCCGCGGCCGACCTCAACACCGTCTACCGCGTCGAGCCCGCGGCGCTCGTCCCACTGCACCGTTGGACCGGCCCGCGCGCGTTCGCCGGAGCTCGCGCCGACCTCGACGGCGACGGCGAACGCGAGTTGTACTTCGGGACAGGCGTCGGCCTCGAGGTGATCGTCATCGAGCCTACCCCCGCCGGTGGCTACACCACTCGCGTCGTCTATGATCCGACGGACACCCTCGATTCGCTCGCGCACGGCCTCGTCGCGGTCGACCTCGACGACGACGGCCGCCAGGAGCTCGCCGCGAGCTTCACCGGCTGGCGCGCCTACGACGTCCGGATCCTCGCGCGCGCCCCCGGCGGCCGCCTGCGCACCGTCGACCGTGACAAGCTGGGCACCGTCTACGGCCTCGCCCCGCTGCGCACCGCCGGCGGCCCGCGGCTGGTCGCCAAGAACTTGCACCGCGACGAGGCCCCGCTGGTGTTCCCGCCCGATCACCCACATGGCGAAACCGAGGGTCTCTACCTGTACGGCTTCGACGGCCGCCACCTCGTGCGCCGCGGTCACCTGCCGCTGCGCCTCCCCGTCGACGGCAACGCCGCGATCCCGTGGGCCCCCAGCGCCGGCGACGTCGACGGCGACGGTCGCGAGGACATCGCTATCGGCTTCGCTCAGAGCGGCGCCGAGCACACGCTGCTGCACCTTCAGGGTGCCGATGGCGACTTCACCCCGGCGCTGCTCGGTCACCTCCAACTGCTCGGCCTCGCCCAGCTCGACGATGACCCTGCGGTCGAGCTGATCGCCGGCGTCTCCGACCCCGACGGCACCGCGCGGGTGTGGGTGCTCGGCGCGGGCGAGGACACGCTCCCAACGGCTCCTGTCGCCTCGGGCCCTGCCGACGCGCTCGTCGACCCGGAAGACCCGGCATGGACCCGCCAGTGGCGCCAGGCCGCCGACCTCAATGATCTCGGCCTCGAGGCCGACGCCGCCACCGCCTTTGAAAAACTCGCCCGCCGCTCCGCCGGCCCCGATCTGCGCGCTCACGCGGCGCTGTCTGCCGGCCGCCTGCGCGCGCGCACCGGCCAGTTGCGCGTCGCGCTCGCCCTGCTGCGCGACGCAGCTCGCGCCCCAGCGCTCGCCGCCGTCGCTCGCCGCGAAGCGCTCGCGCTCGAGCTGCGCCTCGGCGACCACGACGCCGCGCAGGCGAGCGTCGCCGCCCTCCAGACCGAGGGCGTCCGTGACGACGCGCTCGCCCGCCTGGCTGCCGTGAGCGCCCGCGCCCGCTCCGAGCAGGTCGCGCTGCGCTTCGCCGGCCCGCTCGACCCGGCGTGGTGGATCGGCGACCCGCTCGGCCTGCGCCACGAGCCCGGCGACGACGCGCTCGAGCTTGCCACCAACGGTGACGGTGTGCTTCTGTCGCTGCCGGTCGACTGGTCCGGGGACCTCGTCGAGCTCGCGGTCGACATGGAGCTCGACGAGCTCGAGTACGGCGCGCGGCTCGAGTTTTCACTCCGCAGCGAGGCCGACCCGGCCGCTGCGCCGCTGGCCGGGCTCGGTTTCGGCATGACCGGCACCTTCCGGGGCGGCCTCGCTGTGACCCGCCGTTGGCTCTGCACGGCCTTCGGCCGCGAACTCGACCGCGTCGTCGACCCCGCCGCCGCCGTGCGCACCGCAGAGGCGGTGCGCCTCGATCTGCGGGTCTCGGTGATCCCGGCGCTCGACGAACTCGGCTGCGAGGCCCACGAGCGCCTCCATGACGTGCGCACCGGGCAGCGCGAGCCGCTCGCCGGTCCGCTGCCGCCCCCCGGACGCTATCATCTCGACATCGCGGTCCGCGGTGGCAGTTTCGCGTGGCTTCGGGCGCGCCTGTACGGCATCACGCTGCGCGGCGTCCGGCTCGCGGTGGTCCCCGAGGGCCCCCGCGCGTTTCTCCATCGCGCGCTCGTCGCGGCCGACTTCCACGCGACGCTCGCCGCCCTCGACACGGACACGACCGACCGACGGGATCAGGTGTGGAGGGCTCACGCCCTGCTGCAAATCGGCCGCGGCGAAGAGGCGCGTCGGCTGCTCGCGGGTCTACTCGTCGGCCCTGCTCCCGCCGAACTGCTGCTGCTACTCCGCGCCCACCCCGAGCTGTACGCCCCACTTCTCGCCGAACTGGCCGGCGACCGTTATCCGGCGCTCGTGCAGGCGACCTGGCGTGCGGCTGCCACCAACCACCTCGACGACCCCCGCCCGCGCCGCGCGTTGCAAGCCGTGCTCGCCCCGCTCGACGCCGACGCCCTGCTGGCGACCGCCGACCCGGATGCCCTCGCTGTCGCCTGCGACCTGTTGCGGTGGCGGGCCGAGGTGCGCGCCCGCACCGGCGACATCAGCGGCGCTCGCCTCGAGCTCGAGCGCGTACTCGCGGCCACCGCACGCCTGCCCGCCGACTCCCCGCAGAGTCCCGGCCGCTGGGTGCTGTGGCTCGAGCTCGCCTCTCTGGCCGCCCGGGAGGGGAGGGTCGACGATGCTCGTTCAGCCGTCGGGGCCGCCCTGGCCGCCGGCCCCATGCCGGCCCTCGTCGGCGACATCGTCCGCGCCCGCCCCGAACTCGCTCCCCTCGTCCCGTGACCGCTGCAGAACGTCACGTCGGCGTTGTTTGCCCCGGGCTGCAGGTGAGCCGATCTGTGCCGCGTGCTCGAGGCCGGATGCCGGCGCTGCCAGCTCGCGCGGCCGCGCTCGCCGTCACTGCATGACCGAGCGTCGCGCCGCGGCCCGGGGGCCGGGCGCGAATGCATCGTCTTGTCGCGCATCGATGTTGCCGATATCAGGGTGATCGCTGGAAGCGATCGAATAGGAGCGTTGACCATGACCATCATCGCCGTGCACAACCACAAGGGCGGCATCGGGAAGACGACGATCTGCGCGCACCTGGCCTGGCGGGCGAACGACCTCGGCATCAAGTCCCTGGTGATCACGCTCGATCGCCAGGGCGACGTGTTGCGCTGGTTCCACAAGGACAAGAAGATCGAGAAGAAGCAGCCGGTCCGGAACGGCCTGATCACCGGCCTCTTCTCACCCGAGCAGATGCCCCCGGACGACGTCCTCGAGGGCTATCCGCTCGTGCTCGTCGACACCCCTCCCGAGGCCGGCATGCCGGACGCGATCGATCCCAACCTCTGGATCGTCCCGGTCGACAACCGCACGGCGATCGAGAACCTGATGTCCGTCGTGCCGCTGATGACGCCGAAGGCGCCGTGCTACGTCGTCTTCTACACCGCGGACGCGGCCGGGATCGCGACCCTCCGCGGGCTCCAGCAGGCCGCGCGGCACGTCCCGAAGGTCGAGTTCTACGACGAGGTGGTCCCGTTCAACCCCGCGCTGCGCCGAACCCAGGGCTACTACGAGCCGGTCTGGAAGGTCCCCCACGGCGAGGGCACTGCGGGACATCGCGCGATGGTTCGGTTCTGCGACGCCGTCCTCGCGCGCGCCGGCTTGATCGACGCCGACGACGACGGGAGCCAGAACTGATGGGCAAGGGCCCGAAGTTCGTCCCCGAGGGGTTCGACGGCACCTACGCGCCTCCTGGAGCCGACCCGGACGCGCTCCGGGAGATCCGAAAGATGCAGCGGGAGGATCGAGGCGAAGCTCCGCCGCCTGCCTCCAAGGGTGGAGCGGCGGGGAGGCGCGCGCAGGAGCGCCGGCCCCCACCGCCCGACGAGGGCGTCGAGGACGACGAGAGCGACGACGAACCTGAGGATCCTGCTCCGGCCCGCCGTGCCCGTCGTGGCGGTCGACCGGCCAAGGAGAATCGCGCGCAGCGGGTCGTCCGCCTGACGGCGCAGGTCGACGCCCGTCTGCGGCAACTCGCCGAGTTCCGCGGCATCGACCTGAACGCGGCCGTCAGCGTCGCCATCACCGAGGACTGGCGCCGAGTTTTTGATCTCGAGCCGATCGCAGGTAGACGTCGATAAACGATCCGCGCGGACGACGATCCTCCGCGCGTTCTCGCCTCCTTGGCAGCCCGCCGGCCGGCGTTATCCTCCTGTCTCATGGCGTCGAACGAGGACGGCGGCGGTTCGGGATGGGGCAAGGCGGGCATGGCCCTCCTTGCTTTTGGTGCTGCTCTGGCCGGTTACAAGCTCACTCGATGGTTGGCATCGCAACCTGTCCCCCTGCCGACACCTCCCCGGCCGGTCACGGAGGCGCAGCCCTCCCCGCGCCGAGAAGATGACCCGCCCACGCGAGAAGGCGAGCTCGACGAGGACCGTGAGGTGAGGCGCGCACCGAAGCAGAAGGCGAAGCCGGCGCCAGCGCAGAAGGAACAACGCGTCCGGGCCCCTCGCCGTGGACCTGTCTTCATCCCGGAACCCGTCGAGCCAGTAGTCGAGCCGCCGGTCGTGGTCGAGCCGTGGATGACGGAGTGGTCGAAGGAACTCGCCCAGAAGGTCCGGGAGGCTGACCGCAAGCGCAAGGCGTAGCCCGCAGGCCGCCCCTGACGATGGGCTGGGGGGGTACTCGGGCCGACGACCGGCGACGGAGCGGTGGTCGCTCACCGCATGCGTTCAAGCAATTCCGCGAGCTGATCTGCGTCGATCGGCTTGGTCATGTGATGATCGAAGCCGGCTTCGCGGGAGCGGCTGCGATCTTCGGCGGTGCCCCAGCCGGTGAGCGCGACGATCACGGCGCCGGCGACGGTGGGATCGTCGCGCAGGCGAGCGGCGACCTCGTATCCGGTCATGCCGGGGAGGCCGATGTCGAGGAGGACCAGGTGGGGGCGGAATCGCCGGGCCAGGTCGAGGGCCTCCGGGCCGCTGTAGGCGGTCGCCGTCTCGTTCCCGAGGAATTGCAGGAGCAGGTCGAGGCTGTCGGCGGCGTCCCGGTTGTCGTCGACGACGAGCACGCGCAGGCCGCGGGGCGCCGGGGCGGGCTCGCCGTCGCGGCTCAGGCGCGCCGTCCGCTCGATCGGCCCGGCGGCGAGCGGGAGCCGCACGACGAAGGTGCTGCCCAGCCCGAGGCCCCGGCTCTCGGCCCATACCGTGCCGCCGTGCATCTCGACCAGCTTGTGCACGAGGGCGAGGCCCAGCCCGAGGCCCCCCTGAGAGCGATCGAGGCTGCGCCCCACCTGCGTGAACACGTCGAAGACCCGCGGCAACATGTCCGGCGGGATCCCGATGCCGGTGTCGGTGATCCGGACGACGACGTCGGGCCCGTCGCGCTCGGCCGTGAGCTCGATGTGCCCGCCGTTCGGGGTGTACTTGCAGGCGTTGCCGAGGACGTTGGTGAGGATCTGGACGAGCCGGGTGCGGTCGCCGTCGAGCGGCAGCGGCTGGTCGGGGACGCGGCGCTCGAACCGGTGTCCAGCGCGCGCGAGGCCGGGGCGGCACATCTCCGCGGCGGCGTCGATGACCTCGCGCAGCTCGAGCCGCTCGACGCGGAGGTTGATCTTGCCGCTCGTCACCCGCGAGACGTCGAGGAGGTCGTCGACGAGGTGCACGAGGTGGCCAAGCTGACGCTCCATGAGCTCGATCAGCTGCCGGTGCGAGTCTAGGGTCCCGCTGAGCCGCAGGACGGCGAGGCTGCTCAGGAGCGGCGCGAGCGGGTTGCGCAGCTCGTGGGCGAGGGTCGCCAGGAACTCGTCCTTGCGCCGGTTGAGCTCGCGCAGATCGCCCTCGATCCGCTTGATCGCGGAGATGTCGCGGTAGGCGATCACCCCGCCGACGACGTCGCCGGCGGGGCCGCGGATCGGGCCGGCGTTGCAGAGGATCGGGACGAGCGAGCCGTCGGCGCGGCGGACCATCCACTCCTCGTCGATCACGACCTCGGCGCGGCGGACGGCGCGGGTGAGCGGGAGCTCCTCGGGCGCGGCGAGGGTGACGCTGTCGCGGTGGTAGATGCCCCAGGTCGCAGGGTGGGCCGCGTCGGGGATGCCGGTGAGCGTGTCCGGCGGCCGGTCGATCAGCTGGAGACCATGGCGGCTGACCATCCGGATCGTGACGTCGGGGGCATAGGCGACGGTGATGCCCTCGGGGACGTAGGCCATGATGCCGTCGAGGATCCGGCGGGCTTCCTCGGCCTCCTCGGCGCGCCGATGGGCCGCCTCCTCGGCCGACTTGAGGTCGTGGATATCGGTGCTGGTGCCGACCCACATCACGATCCCGCCGTCGTCGTCGCGCATCGGCACGGCCCGCGAGAGGTGCCAGCGGAACTCGCCATCGCCCCGCACGAACCGGTGCTGCGACTGATACGGCTCGCCGCCGGCGAGCGAGGCCTCCCAGGCGCGGGCGCTCTCGGCGACGTCGTCGGGGTGGAGTTGCCGGAGCCATCGCCGGCCGCACAGGTGCTCGAGCGGCTGGCCGGTGTACGCGAGCCAGCCGAGGTTGCAGTCGTCGACGTCGCCGGTCGGCGTGGTGGTGAAGATCTTCTGCGGGATCGCGTTCATGACGAACCGCAGGCGCGCCTCGCTGGCCCGGGCGGCCTGCTCGGCGCGCTTGAGGTCGGTGATGTCGGTGCCGACGGCGACGATGCCGACGATCGCCCCGCGCTCGTCGCGGTACGGCGACTTGGTGACCTGGAACAGGCGGCCCACGGCGCGCTCCTCGAACGACTCGGCCCGGCCGGCGCTCATCACCTGGCGATCGTGGGCCATGATCGGCGCGCCGATCTCCGGGCCGAGCAGCTCGAGATCGTCGCGGCCGAGCACCTCCGCGAGCGGCCGGCCGTGCACGGCGAGGGTCGCGGGGTTGCTCAAGAGATAGCGCCCCTCGAGGTCCTTGACGGCGATCAGGGCGGGCGTGCTTTCGCCGACGGCGTTGAGGACGGCGGTCGCCTGCAGGAGCGCGCGGTCGGCGAGGACGCGCTCGGCCTCGGCGCGGACGCGATCGTCGATGTCCTCGGTCGTGCCGTACCACCGCACGATCCGGCCGTCCGCGTCGCGGCGGGCGGTCGCCCGGCTCCGCATCCACCGGAACTCGCCCGCGGCGGTGCGGACCCGGTGCTCGACGTCGTAGGGCTCGCCGGTGGCGATCGAGCGCGACCAGGCGGCTTGCATGCGCGGGCGGTCCTCCGGGTGCGGAGCCCGGATCCATCCGCCGCCGAGCGCCTCCTCGTGGGTCATGCCCGTCAGCTCGAGCCAGCGGTGGTTGAAATCGGTGATGTTGCCGTCGGCGTCGGCCGTCCACGGGATCTGCGGGTTCAGCTCGACGGAGTGGCGGTAGTGCTCCTCGCTGGCCCGCAGCGCTTCCTCGGCGTGCACGCGGTCGGTGACGTCGAGGCCGCTGCCGACGACGCCGAGGAACTCGCCGGAGGACGCGCTCCGCGGGTTGCTGTAGGACTCGATCCACCGCCAGGCGCCGTCGGCCCGGCGGAACCGGGCCCGGTCGGAGAACGGGGCGCGCTGCCGTAGCGCGGCGTCGAAGGCCTCGAGGTAGCGGACGGCGTCGTCGAGGTGGATCCTCGCGCGCCAGTCGAAGGTCCCGGCCTCGTCGTCGGCCCAGCCGAAGAACCGGCGGTGGGCGCGGTTGAGGAACTCGAGCGCGCCGTCCGGGCCGGTGACCCATATCATCAGCGGGCAGGTGTCGGCCAGCAGGCGGAAGCGCTGCTCGCTCTCCCGCATGGCATCCTCGGCGCGCTTGCGGGCCGTGACGTCGAGGAACGCGGCGACGGCCCCGTAGACGCCGCCGTCGCCGTCGCGCAGCGGCGCGGTGTTGCCGAGCAGGTGCAGGCGGGCGCCGTCGTCGAACACGAGCTCGACCTCGCAATCGCGCACCTCCTCGCCGCGGGCGGCCCGCTGGAGCGGCAGATCGGCGGGCGCGATCGGCCGGCCGGCATGGTGCACCTCGAAGTGCGTCGGGGCCTCGCCGGACGGGGCCGTCTTCGACTGGTTGACGCCCGGCGGGAGCCGCAGCAGCTCGGCGGCGGTGCGGTTGCCCTTGACCTCGCGGGCGTCCCGCGTCCAAGTCGTCCAGACGATGGCCGGCACGGCGTCGAGCACCGTCTCGAGCTCGCGCGCCCGCTGGCGCTCGCGCGCCTCGCTCACGCGCAGGGCTTCGGTCGCGCGCCGCTGCTCGGTGACGTCGGTGAAGGTGACGACGACGCCCTCGACCGCACCCTCGGGGGTCAGGTACGGGACGACGCGCCGCAGCAGGTGGCCGCCGTCGAGCAGGTCGACGAGGTCCTCGATCGGCCGCGGGGCGTCGCGTACCGCGGCGAACGGCGGCAGCGGGGGCATGAACTTCGCCCGGTGGGTGAAATCTTCGAGCGGCCTGCCGGCGTCGTCGGGGCGGACGCGGTAGACGCTCGACGCGGCGGGCGTGACTCGACGGATGTTGCCGCCGCGGTCGAGGAAGAGGGTGGCGATCTGGGTGCTCGTCAGAAGGTTCTCGAGGTCGGTGTTGAGCCGGACGAGCGAGTCGTTGGCGGCCTGAACCTCTTCCTTCGAGGTCTCGAGCTCCTCGTTGGCGCTCTGCAGCTCCTCGTTCATCGACAGGAGCTCCTCGTTGCCGCTCTTGAGCTCCTCGTTGGCGGCCTCGAGGTCCTGGACGGTCCGCTCGAGGTCCTCACGGGTGGTCGTCAGCTCGCGCTCGAGCTGATCGATCAGCGCGGCGGCCTCCTCGCTCGGCGGGGCCTTGTCGGCGGCGTCGCGGGCGATCGGCAGGCCGATGTCCTGGAACACGACCAGGAACAGCCCCGAGTCCTCGCCCATCTGCGGCATCGGCTGGACGGTGATCATCACCCGCTGGACGCCGCCCTCGATGCGCAAGAACAGCCCGTCGTTGACGACCTTGCGGCGGTGGGTCACCGCCTCGGCGAACGCGGCGCGCACGCCGACACGCAGGCCGTCGCGGACGAGGCGCGTGAGGCTGTTGTGGAAGTTGCCGGACGAGACCGACAGGTACTTCTCGAGGTTGCCCGAGGCGCTGACGAGCTGGCCCTCCTCGTTGACGACGACGGCTTTCGGGGCGAACTCGTCGAGGATGATCCGCTGCATCAGCAGGTAGGTGTCGTGCTCGCCCGCTGGCGCCGACGCGGTCGGGCGGACGGGGGTGAGCGGGCCGCTGCGGCCGGTCAACAGCCCGGGCGGGCGGATCGCCGTCGGCAGCCGCCGGGACAGGCGGTGCTTGGCGTCGACCGGCCGGAACAGCTCGCGGTGGCTCGAGAGGTTCTCGCTCGGGCCGAGGAACAGGAACCCGCCCGGCTTGAGCGCGTAGTGGAACAGCGGGATCAGCTTCTTCTGGAGGTGGGTGCCGAGGTAGATCAGGAGGTTACGGCAGCTGATCAGGTCGAGGCGGGAGAACGGCGGGTCGTTGATCAGGTTGTGGACGCTGAACAGGACCAGCTCGCGCAGCTCCTTGACGACGTGGTACTGCTGGCCCTTCTTGAGGAAGAACCGCTTGAGCCGCGCCTCGCCGATCTCGTCGGCGACGCCGATCGGATAGACGCCCTGGCGGGCGAACGCGAGGGCGTCCTGGTCGATGTCGGTAGCAAAGATCTGCACGTCGGGCGGCGGACCGGGGAGGGTGTCGAGTTGCTCCCGCACGAGCATCGCCAGGGTGTAGGCCTCCTCGCCGGTGGCACACCCGGCGCACCACATCCGGATCGGCTGGTCGGGCTGCCGCTCCGCGAACAGCCGCGGGAGCACCTCGCGCGCGAGGGTGGCGAACGCGTCGGGGTCGCGGAAGAAGGCGGTGACGTTGATCAGCAGGTCGTTGAAGAGCTGGGCGGCTTCGGTCTTGTTGCTCCGCACGCGCTCGAGGTAGGCGGTCGCGGAGGGCAGGCGGAGGACCTGGGTGCGGCGCAGGACCCTGCGGACGAGCGTCGAGGTCTTGTAATGGCGAAAGTTGTGCCCGGTCGCGTCGAGCAGGAGGTCGCAGAGCGAGGGCAAGACGTCGGCGATTTCGCGTTGTTGGACGGCGTCGTCCCGGCGGGCGTCGGCGACGTGCGCGGCGTAGGCGATCAGCTCGCCGCCGATCGCCTCCGGCGGAAGAATGTAGTCAGCCGCGCCCGTGCCGATCGCGCTCTGCGGCATGCTGTCGTGCTGGGCGGTGGCGGGATCTTGCACGAAGGTGACGCCGCCAGCGTCGGCGACCGCTTTGAGGCCGAGCGCTCCGTCGCTCCCGGCGCCCGACAGGATCACGGCCGCGGCGCGACCTGCGCAGGCTGCGCCGATGGACTGGAGCGCGCGATCGATCGGAGTTCGTCGCTCGGGGACGGTCTCGAGCGGGATGAGCTGGAACAGCCCGTCGTGGACGGTGACGACGCTGTGCGCAGGGGCGGTGTAGACGTGGTCCCGCGCGAGCGGGGCGCCGTGGACCGCCTCGAGCACCGGGAGAGCGCTGTGCTTGACCAGGACGTCGGGCAGCAGGCTGCGCGCCGACGGGTCGAGGTGGAAGACGACGATCAAGCTGAGGCCCGCGCCGGGCGGGGTGGCCCTCAGAAGCGCCTGAACGGCCGACAGACCCCCCGCCGAGGCGCCGACGCCGACCACGAGGGTCGGTTCGTGCTCGTTCTCCGGAGTTCGCGCTGCGCCCATGGGCTTCCATACCGCGTTCGGGGAAGGCAGTTCAATGACCGTCGAGCGACACGGGGACGCGAGGCCGCGTTCCGCCCGTGCTCCGGACACCAGGGCGCGTGACGGGCGTGACGGGCGCCGGTGACATCCCGGGCATGGTACCACCGGGGGGCCGGCGGCCTCGGCATCTGCCAGCTCTCTTGCGTCGGCGCGAGGTGGTGCGTATTTCGTGCTGAAGCTCGCCGTTGTCGCGCCGCGATCGCGCGGTCGTGTCGCTCCCGGCGAGGCGGCTGTTGCTCTCAGTGGCGCGACCGCTGGTCTCGCTCCCTGCGAGCCGCTGTCGCTCGCCTGGCCTTACGCGCTCAACAGCGCCTTGATTGTCGCCGCGTCCACTGGCTTTGTGAGATGGTGGTCGAAGCCCGCTTCGAACGCTCGGCGGCGATCCTCCTCCTGGCCGCGCCCGGTCAGCGCGATCAGCTGCAAGGCCCCGGCCCATGGCTCCTGCCGGAGCGCGCGCGCGACCTCATGGCCGGACACGTCGGGCATCCCGATGTCGAGCAGCGCCACCTCGGGCCGGAACAACGGCGCCAGCGACAGCGCCGAGCGGCCGTCGTAGACGACGTGCACCACATGGCCGTACAGCGACAGCAGCAGCGCGAGCGTGTCGGCGGCATCGCGGTTGTCGTCCGCAATCATCACACGGCGCCCGGGATGAGCGGCTGGCGCCGGCGCAGCGGCGTGCTCCGCCACGTCACCCACCACCCGAACTGGCAGGCGCACCACGAACGTGCTGCCGTGACCCGGTCCCTTGCTAGCGACCTCGACAGCGCCCCCGTGTAGTTCCACGAGGCCCTTCACGAGCGCGAGGCCGATGCCGAGGCCGCCCTCGGCGCGGGAGTCACCTGTGTGCGCCTGCGAGAACATGTCGAACAGTCGTGGGAGGGACTCCGAGGGAATGCCGATGCCGTCGTCGCGTACCTCGATCCGCAACCAGGGACCGTCGGCCACTACCGCCAGATCGAGGTTTCCGCCGGGGTCGGTGTACTTCGCCGCGTTCGTCAGCAGGTTCGACAGCACCTGCGTCAATCGCAACGGGTCGGCGTCCAGCCACGTCGGCGCCTCGGGCAACTGGACGTGCAGCCGATGTCGCTGGCGGTCGAGCAGCGGCCGCACCGCCTCGAGCGCCGCGTCGACCACGTCCGTCAGCTTGACCTGCTGGCGCTTCAGCGTCAGCTTGCCCCGCGTGATCCTCGCAGCGTCCAGCAGGTCGTCGAGCAGCCGCGCCATGTGTGAGACCTGCCGCTGGATCACCTGACATGCCCGGGCGAGCCGTTCAGGACTCACGCGCGGGTCGCCGACCACCTGCGCAGCGGTGCGGATGGGCGCGAGCGGGTTGCGCAGCTCGTGCGAGAGCGTCGCCAGGAACTCGTCTTTGCGGCGGTCCGCCTCCTGCAAACGCTCCTCCGCGAGTTTCTGGGCCGTGATGTCCGTGTGCGCGCCGACCATCCGAACCGGCCGCCCGTCCGATGCGCGTAGCGCCTTGGCGCGCGACATGAGCCAACGCCACCCGCCGTCGCGGTGGCGCATACGGAATACGTTCACGTACTCGGCCGACTCACCGGCGAGGTAGCGGGCGAGGGTCGCCTTGGTGGCTGGCAGGTCGTCGGGGTGCACGTGGCGCAGCCAATTCTCGTAGCTGCTCTCCCACTCGTCGGGCGTGTAGCCGAGCATCGCGATCCAGCGCGGCGAGTGGTAGACGACGCCGGTGACGAGGTCCCAGTCCCAGATGCCGTCGCTCGTGCCCGCGAGCGCGAGCGCGAGGCGTGCCTCGACGGTCCTGCGATCCTCGATGTCGATGCAGGTGCCGATCCACTCGACGATCTCGTCCGGATGCGCGTCGTCCGACACGTCGCGGACCGGTACACCGCGCGCGATGACTGTCCGCCAGGCGCCGTCGTGCCGGTGCAGCGAGTACTCGACCTCGTAGGTCTCCCCGGTAGCGAGCGCCCGGCGCCACGCCTCGGCGACCGCCGGCCGGTCGGCCTCATGGATTGCGTCCATCCAGCCGAGGCCATGCGACTGCTCGAAGCTCTGGCCGGTGTAGCGCTCCCACTCGGGACACGGCTCGTCGATACATCCCGCCGCGTTCACGCGCCAGATCACCTGCGCAGACGCTTCGACGAACGAACGGTAGCGCCGCTCGCTGCGGCGCAGGGCCGACTCGACCTCGCGCTGTGCGCTCTCGCCGCGCACGCGGTCGGTGACGTCGTAGCCGCCCACGAAGATGCCGATCACCCGGCCGCCGTCGTCGCGCAGCGGCTCGTAGAGCAGGTCGATGAAGCGCGAGCGGTCCGGCCGGTCGAGGCGGATCGGCAGGGCGCGCGCCTCGTACCGCACGCCGGTGGCGTATACACGGTCGAGCAGTTCGAAGAACCCTTGGTCGGCGATCTCGGGAAACACCTCGCGGACGGTGCGGCCCAGGAACTCGCATCGTCCGGCGATCTGGACGTAGGCGTCGTTGACGTACTCGAAGCGGTGCTCGGGGCCGACCAGCAGCGCGCAGAAGCCGGGCATGTGCTGCAACATCAGGCGTTGCCGCTCGCGTTCTGCGGCCTCGCGCCGGGCGGCGAGCACCTGCCCGGTCGTCTCGGTACAGGCGCAGAACATCCCCTCGATCGACTCGGAATCGCTGCGCACCGGCGTGTATGAGAACGCAAAGTGGGCCTCCTCCGGATAGCCGTGGCGGTGCAGCGTGAACGCGATGTCGTCCATCTGGGTCGCAACACCGGCGAAGGCCCGCTCGAGGATCGGGCCGACCTCGTCCATGATGTCAAACCAGACCTCGCGGAACGGCTTGCCGAGCGCGGCCGGATGCCGCGCGCCGCAGATCCGCGCGTAGGTGTCGTTGTAAAGCATCGTGCGCTGCGGACCCCACGCCAGGAACATCGCCTGGTTCGAGCCGAGCATCACCGCTACCAGCGTCCTCAGCGCTATGGGCCAGCGCTCCGGCGCCCCGAGCGGCGTCGCGCTCCAGTCAAAGGAGCGGATCAGTTCGCCGCACTCGCCGCCGCCGGTGAGGAAGCCAGGGGAGAGCAGTGGGTCGGGCCACGTCGCGGACATGGCGAGATCATGTCACGAGGAGGCAACCGACGTTCGTTCGGAGATGACGCACGAACGGCGGCCGTGTATACGAGAGATTATTCGGCCGGGGCGGCGGCCTGTCGGCGGCCGTCGCCCCCCGCGCGAGGCTCACGCAGGCGTGATGGCGCAGCGCTCCGGCTGCCAGCGTCAACACCTCACCGAAAACCACGCCTTCGGAAGCTCTGGGGGCGCGGCAGTGAGCGACAGCTCACGAGCAACCGCCCGTGCTTGTCGAGTCCGGCGACCCGCTGCCGCCGACCGCGCTGGCGAGGCTTCAGGACTGGCGCTTAGAAGCTTACCGAGGGCCCGGACGCGTGGGCGGCCCCTTTGGCGACTTCATCTTCGACCCGGAGCGGCCGGCGCGGACGATCACCTTGCTTGTCAGGTTGACCGCGTCGCGCAGCACGTAGTCGGCGATGTGCGCGTAGCGCTGGGTCGTGCGGTAGTTCTTGTGGCCGAGCATCTTGCCGACGACCTCGAGCGGCACGCCGTTCATGATCGCGTCGCTGGCGACCGAGTGCCGGAGGTCGTGCAGGCGCACGTCGGGCAGCCCGGCCAGCTTGCGCGCGTGGGCCCAGCTCCGGTCGAGGCTGTAGAGCTTCTTGCCGCGCTTCGAGCACACGACCAGGCCGCGCCTGGGGTTCCCCTTCGCCGCCGCGATCTCTCCGAGCAGCGCCATCACCTCGTCGGAGACAACGACGTCCCGCTTGCCGGTCTTCGAGTCGACCAGGCGCAGCACCTTCTGCCGCCAGGCGACTTGCTCCCACTGGAGATCGCGGATCTCGTCGCGCCGCATGCCCGTCAGCATCAGCAGCCGCACGCCCCAGATCGCCTCGCGGCCGATGTGGCCGGGCTTGCCGGACGGGATCCGCTCGGCCGCCGCCAGCACGCGCTCGATCGCCTGCCGCTCCTCGGGGTTTAAAAAGCGCTCGACAGACTTCTCCTCGAACCGCTGCACGACCTCGGCCGGGTTGCGGCACGTCGTCACGCCCCACTGCTCGGCCTTCGAGTACATCACGCTGAGCACGCTCTTCATGTAGTTGGCCGCGCAGGGCATCGACTTCAGCTTGTTGTGGACGCGCTGAACGTCGGCCGGTGTCACCTCGTCGAGCCGACGTTCGCCGAGCTCGGGAAGGATGTACAGCCGCAGCGTGCTGCGATACTTCGCCGCCGTACGTGGCTTGAGGTACATGTCGATATGATCCTGTTCAAACCGCCCGGCGAACTCGCGGATCGTGGGCGACTTCGGCCCACTCGGCGGAGCGGCCTCGACCTTCGGCCCGGCGGCCGCCGGCTCGCGGACGCTCGGGCCGCCCCCCTGCTGCCCCAGGACGACCATCGCAATCTTGCGCGCCTCCTCGACCCCGAACCCCGGCCCCATGAGTCCGAGCCGCTGCCGGTGATCCTTCCCGGCCGCGTCCCGGTACCTGGCGAAAAACACCTTCTTGCCCGTCGGGAGCACCCGCAAAACGAAACCGGGCAGAGCGTCGCAGGTGACTTCGTACTTGACAGCGCGCGGCTTGGCCTCACGCGCTTGCGTGTTCGTGAGCATGGCTACCTCCAGATACCCAACCAGATCGATCCAAAAACGAACCAACGCAAGGGCGGAAATCCACGTGTCCTAAGAGCCACAATCTGTCACAGAACCGCGCCTTCGACCGTTTCCGTCCATGCGTGCAGCATTGCCGTCGTCGCACTCCTCGCCCAGTTGGACCTTGCCGTCGCCGCAGCTGGCGAGCGCGCAGGTGTTGGTGCAGGCGTCGTCGTCGTCGTCGTTGGCGTCGTCGCAGGCCTCGACGCCGGATTGGACGAGGCCGTCGCCGCATACGGCCGACTTGCACGCGACGGTGCAGGCGCCGTCGTCCGCGTTGGCCGGGCCGGCGTCGCACTCCTCGCCGTCGTCGACGTTGCCGTCGCCGCAGGACGGCGCGGGGCCGGTGCTGCCGGTCGTGCCGCCGGTGCTGCCGGTGCTGCCGCCGGTGGGGTCGTCGGTGGTCGAGCCGCCGCCGGTGCTGCCGCTGCCGGTGCCGTCGGTGCTCGCCGCGGTCGTGGTCGTGATGTCCGGAGCGGTGGTGCCGGGCTCGCTCGTGGAGGTCTGCGAGGACGTCGATCCGGTCGATCCGCCCTGGCTGACGCCCGACGTCGTGCCGCCGTCGTCGCTGCACCCCGCGAGCGCGAACGCGGCGGTCATCAGCCCCCAGATTCCCCAACCACTTTGCTTGCAACACGTCATGACCAGCACAGTAGAGGCGGCCCGGCGGCCGCGCGGACGCTGCCGATGCAGACGCGGGCCACCCGGCTGCGCGGCCGGGGCGGGTCGAGGGACATGTCCCGCAGGACAGGGGCGATCCGGCGCGGTCAGCGGACGAGGGCGGCGTGGGCACGGACCAGGGCGGCGGCGGCCTCGGAGATGTCGTCGTCGGTGGTGCCGCGGCCGAGGGTGAGGCGGACGGTGCCGAGGGCGTCGGAAGGCGCGACGCCCATCGCAACAATTGCGGCCGGGGCGACCTCGTGGCCGTCGTGGCAGGCCGAGCCGGTCGAGGCGGCGATCTCGGGCGCGCCGGCGAGGACGGCCGCGCCGGAGACGCCCGGGAGGCGGACGCTGAGGGTGTTCGGCAGGCGGCGCTGGCGGTCGCCGTTCAGCGCGAGGCCGGGGACGCCGGCGGCGAGCAGCTGGTGCAGTCGATCGCGCAGGGCGCGGGTGCGGGCGGCGACGCGCTCCAGGTCGCGGCCGGCGAGCTCGCAGGCGACGCCGAGGCCGACGATCGCGGCGACGTTCTCGGTGCCGGGTCGAAGGCCGCGCTCGTGGCCGGCGCCGAGGAGCAGTGGTTCGAGGGCGACGCCGCGGCGGACGTAGAGCGCGCCGACGCCCGTGGGGGCGTGGAGCTTGTGGCCGGCGACGGAGAGCAGATCGACGCCGAGCGCGGCGACGTCGATCGGGAGCTTGCCGAGCGACTGCGCGGCGTCGGCGTGGACGAGCGCGCCGGCCTCGCGCGCGAGCGCGGCGAGCTCGTCGACCGGCTGGATCACGCCGGTCTCGTTGTGGGCGTGGATGACGGTCAGCAAGGCGGCGCCGCGCAGCGCCTCGCGGGCGTCGTCCGGGCGGACGCGGCCGCCGGCGTCGACGCCGAGGCGGGCGACGGACCAACCCTGTCCTTCGAGCCAGGCGCACGGGCGCGCGGTCGCGGGGTGCTCGATCGCGGTCGTGACGAGGCGCCGGCGCCCGGGCCGGGCCGCCGCGACGCCGCGGATCGCGAGGTTGCTCGCCTCGGTGCCGCCGGAGGTGAACACGAGCTCGTCGGCGGCGCAGCCGAGCAGCGCGGCGACGCGGGCGCGCGCCTGGTCGACGGCCTCGCGGGCGCGTCGCCCGTAGGCGTGGCCGCTCGAGGGGTTGCCGAAGTGCTCGCGCAGCCACGGGAGCATCGCGTCGAGGACCTCGGGCAGGAGCGGGGTCGTGGCGTTGTGATCGAGGTAGATCGGGCGCATCGCGGGCGGCGAGTCTACCTCGCGGGCGCGGGCCGGTGCGCGTGTAGGCCGGATCTGGTACCGTCGCGCGGTATGGGTCGGTCATCGCGGTGGGCATCCTCGGCGGGGCGGACGATCCTGGCGCTCGTGGTCGGCGTCCTCGTCGCCACGGTCGTCGGATCGGGGCTGTACGCGGCGGCGTGGGCGACGGTGATCACCGCGGCGCTCGTGGCCGCGGGCGGGCACGCGGCGCTCGCCGGCGCGGTGGTGTCGTGGGGCTTCGTCGCGGCGGTGGTGGTGATCGTCGTCGGGTCGACGCTCGCGGCGGCGGTGCCGATCGTGCTGCTGTCGCGCGGGGAGACGGCGGCGGCGCGGTGGTTGCCGACGCTGCTCGCGGGGCTGGTGGCGAGCGGCGTGTTCTGGGGCCTGGCGATCGCGGGGGCGGGCGAGGGCGACACGACGCTGATCGAGTGGCCGACGTACTTCGAGTCGTGGCTGTGCACGGCGGCGGCGCAGGTGCTCGCGGCCAACCTGACGGCGCGGCGCGTGGCGTAGCCCCGGCGCGCCGGGACATGTCGCAAGGGACAGCTCAGCAGGCGCGGGCCGGAGCTCCGGTCGGTGGGCCGATCGCGGCGTTGCGCGCGCCGTGCTCGGCGAACGTGGGGGCTCGGAGCGACGCGGTGCGGTCGTGGGTGCGAGTGTCGTCGCTCGTGTGCGCGCGCGTGTGCGAGACGAGCGAGGCGGCGGCCGCGGCCATCCACATCAGCGGGCGTCGACGTCGAGCGGTCGCGGCGAGCGCCGATCGATCACGCGGCGGCACGCGGCGACCCGCACGGCGCTCCGGCGAAGCGGCCCACGGAGCACGCGCTCGCGCAGGAGCGTCGCGGCTGCGCTGCGGCGAGCGTGTCCTCGCGGCGCTGCGATCGACGGATCGCGGTGACCCGTCCGTGGCGCGTGGAGCCGATCGTCGGTGCGGCGAGCGCAACGCTCCGGCGTGCGCGGGCAAATCAGTTCGCCGGTCTCAGGAGAAATTGCAGTTCCGATCGCGCCGCTGCGCGTCGCGTGGTTGTGCTGGTGTTCAGCGAGCAGAGCAGGTACCTTGGCCAAGATTATGGGCGATGTGATCTATCTGAGCCGCTACCGGAAGGCCAAGGAGCGCGCGGAGAAGGAGAAGCGGGCCGAGTCGAACCGAGTGCGCCACGGGAGGACCCGGGCGGAGAAGCAGGCGACGCGCCGCGAGCAGGAGCGACAGGTCGCCGAGCTCGAGGGCAAGCGACTGGCAGACGCCGAGGTCGCGGAGCGCCGCGAGGAGCCGGACGTCCCCTGAGCGGGCCGCGGGGCCCGCGGCCCGGGGGATGTGTCTTTGGAGCCAGGCTCCAGGGGCCAGGTCCTCCGGGCCAGGCTTCAAAGGCCAGGCCCCTGGGGGCAGGTCGTCCGGGGCCGGCTCAGCGCTCGATCTGCAGGGTCGCGGCGGCGCCGTAGTGGTCGGACAGCTCGAACGCGCCGGCGGCGCCGAAGTCGAGCTTCTCGTGGTAGACGACCTCGCTGGCGACGACGCGGGCGTGGCCGCCGGGGTCGCGCAGCAGGACGTAGTCGAGGCGGGCCGGGTACTCGGTGGCGGCGTACTGCTCGAAGTAGATCGAGTTGCAGTCGGTGCCGGTGAAGGTGTCGACGGGGATCGCGGCGCAGCGGCCGGCGAGCGGGTCGCCGAGGTAGGCCGCGCGGTCGAACGGGTAGAGCAGCTGGCCCATGCGCTCGACGTCGCGGGCGGGGGCGAGGGCGCTGTGGGTGTCGACGAGGCCGCCGTAGTGGAGGATCAGCGGGTACATCATCGCGTTCTTCCACCAGCCGGCGAGCACGGCCTCGTCGTCGCCGCCGAAGCGGTCCTCGGGGTAGTACGGGCCCGCGTTGAGGTCGCCGCCGACGAGCACGAGGTCGTCGTCGGGGTGGTCCTTGGCGGCGCCGCCGAGAGTGCGGGCCTGGACGTCGCGCTCCTGCCACAGCTCGGGGAAGGCGGTGAAGTGGGTGTCGTAGAGGTGGATCCGGCGGCCGGTCGGCGCGTGGGTGAAGCTCCAGCGCAGGTAGCCGCGCTCGATCCCGGGGCCGGGGAACTTCTCGATCTCGCGCTGGGCGGCGTACTGGACCTCGCCGAACTCCTGCGGGGCGTCGCCGATCAGGGCCTCGCGGACGACGATGACGAGGCCGTGCTGCTCGTGCTTGCGCGGGCTGCCGGAGTAGATCGTGTAGCCGCGCCGCGCGGCCTCGGCGGCGAAGCGATCGACGTCGACCAGCTCCCACGCCTCCTGCAGGAAGAGGATGTCCCAGCCGGCGCCGAGCAGCTCGGCGGGCTGCCGCGCGCGGCGCTCGAGGTAGCGCGGGACGCCGACGTGGGTGAACGGGTACCAGCGGTTCAACAGGCCGACGTTGTAGGAGAGGACGCGCAGCTGCTCGCTCGCGGCGAGCGGCGGGAGGGCGGCGTGCTCGGCGACCTGGGCCGCGAACAGGTCGGTCGGGTCGGCGGCGGCGGTGAAGCGGACGCGGTCGGTGTAGAAGAGGTCGGCGACGGTCAGGGCGTCGCCGCCCTCGATCGCGGCGGCGAGGTGGGCGAGGCGCGGGCTGTCGACGAGCTTGACCTGGTCTTCGGGCCATGTCCCGAGGTCGTCGGGGACCTCGTCGTCGGCGCAGGCGGGGGCGAGCAGGAGGGCGAGGGCGGCGAGCGCGTGGCGGAGCTCCGGCATGTCGTCGTTCGTCCTCTCAGAAGCGGCCGGCGAGGGCGAGGCCGGCGAAGGTCGGGGCGAGGTTCGGGGTGACGCGCACGCGGACGTTCGAGCCGCTGCGCTGCTGGCCGACGGCGTAGGCGAGGTGCGCGGCGCCGGCGAAGGTCGCGCCGGCGCCGATCCAGAAGGTGGTCTCGAGGGTGGTGTAGGCGCAGACGTTGGTCGGGCAGGCGTCGGCGATCGGGATGAACAGCGCCCGCGAGAGCGCGAGCAGGCCGAGGCCGCCGCCGAGCAGGCCGATCCCGACGAGGCGCATCCGCCGGTGGTCGCGCCAGCGGCCGCTCCAGGCGTCGGCGTCGCCGCGCCGGCGGGCGCCGGCGGTCAGCAGGCCGAGACCTGTCCCGAAGAACAGGACGTTGTTCATGTTGGTGACGAGCGCGACGTTGGCGACGCTCCACCGCCCGAACGGATCGCCGGGGACGATCTGCGCGGCGGTCGACCAGTAGACCTCGAGCGCGATCCGGCCGAGCACGCCGAAGCCGGTCAGCACGCCGCCGGCGATCAGGAGGCCGCGGCCGGTCTTGCGCGCGCCCGGCGGCGCGGGGATCGAGCGGAGCGTCGCGGAGGTGTCAGGAGTGGTCGAATCGGGGGACGGCGCGTCGGCGGGGGGCGTCGCGGAGGTCTCGGCGGCCCCGGGCGTGTCCGCGGCGGCGGGCGCCGGATCGGGCGCCGAGGCTTCGGAGGCGCTCGCGGGCGCGGCGAGGACGACGGCGAGGAGGAGTGCGGGGCCGGACATGTCGCGACACTGACGATACCGAGTCGTGATACGACCGTCATGCGCGTGTGAAAGTACGGGCGCGAAGACGCGCGATCAGGGGGCGGGGCCGGTCGGGGCCTCGCGCGAGGGCTCGGCGGCGAGGCGACGGTGCAGGCGGGCGTAGGCGAGCGCGCTCAGCAGCGCCGCGGCGGCGCCGAGGAGCAGCGCCGGCACGACGCGCCGATGGACCAGGCTGTCGCCGAGGAGGACGGTTCCGAGCGCGTAGGGCAGCTCGCCGGCGGCGACGACGGCGATGTACCGGACGAAGCTGTAGCGGGCCAGGCCGAGCAGGTAGCCCGGGACCTCGGAGGGCATCGCCAGCTGGAACAGGACGACGAGGCCGAACGGGGCGTCGCGGCCGAGCTTGCGCTCGTAGCGGTCGAGCAGGTCGCGCGAGGCGAGCCGGCCGACGACGGGCCGGCCGAGGAAGCGGCCGATCGCGTAGGTGCAGGCGCCGCCGAGGATCCAGCCGAGCCACAGGAGCAGGGCGCAGCGGACGGGGCCCCAGGCGTGGACGGCGACCGGGACGATCACGGCGCTCGAGAAGAAGGCGAGCACGCCCGACAGCGCGGCGAACAGGATGAACAGGCCGGCGCCGGCGATCGGGCTGGCGGCGATCATCCGCTCGGTGACGGCGAGCAGGCGCGCGAGCGGCTCGTGCAGGACGTCGCTGCCGGCGATCGCGGCGATCAGGCCGCCGACGAGCAGCAGGCCGAGCGCGCGGCGCCACACGGGGACGCCGGGCTGGACGGGTTCCGGCGCGCGTTCGGCCTGCATCCGCGCGGACTGTACTACGCGCGGCGCGGCGGGGCACGGAGCGGGCGCAGGCAGGGGCGGGCAGGGGCGCGCGGCGAGCCGTCCGGCGCGGACGTTGACGCGGCTCGCACGGGGCACCTACGCTGACGAGCCTGGTGCGTGCGCTCGTCCTCGCCGCGATCGCGGGTCTGCCGATGTCCGCCGGGGCGGTGCGCGCCGCGGAGCCGCCGGCGCCCGAGCCGATCCACGTCGGGATCTACGTGACGCTGATCCACGGGGTCGACCTCAAGGCCGGGCAGTTCGGCGTCGACTTCTGGGTGTGGTTCCGCTGGTCGGGCCGCGAACCATCGCCGCTCGACAGCTTCGAGGTGATCGGCGGGCGCGTGTCGTCGCGCAGCAACGTGATCCGGAAGACCTTGCCCGACGGACAGATGTACGCGGCGGCCCGCGTCAGCGCGACGATCCAGCAGCCGTGGGATCTGGCGCGCTTCCCGTTCGACGACCACACGCTGAAGATCCAGATCGAGGACTCGGAGCGCGACGCGTTGACGGCGATCTATGTGCCCGACGAGGCGAACGCGGGGATCGACCCGGAGGTCCGCGTCGCCGGCTGGCGCGTCGGCGGGCACGCGCAGGCGGTCGGCGAGCAGGTGTACCGCTCGAACTACGGCGACACGTCGCTGCCGACCGGGGCCCACGCCCGCTACTCGCGCTACGTGTTCTCCGCCGGGCTGGCGCGCGACGGGGTCGGCCGGTTCTTCAAGTTCTTCACCGGGCTGTTCATCGCCACGCTGGCGTCGTGGTGCGCGTTCTTCGTCCGTCCGAAGGACTCGGGGGCGCGCGTGTCGGTGTCGGTCGGGGCGCTGTTCGCGGCGGCGGCGGTGACGATCGCGATCAACAATCAGCTGCCCGACGTCGGCTACCTGACCTTCGCCGACGCGATGGTGTTCCTGTCGCTCGGGACGATCCTGCTGTCGCTGATCGGGACGGTGACGTCGCTGGCGCTGCACTACCGCGAGCGCGAGGCGGCGCACCGCCGGCTCGATCGGATCGGCGCGATCGCGGTGCCGATCCTCTATGCGGCGATCCTGCTGGCGATCCTGCCCTGAGAGCGGACGGGGCCGGCGCACGACTTGCCGCCGCGCGCGCTTGATCGACTCCGGGGCCCGCGGTAGGATTGTGGCTTGCGCGAATTGGCCCTTAACTTTGACGACAAAGGTGTGTGCGATGAGGCGGCGTCCTTGGAGGATCGGGCTGCTGGGCGCGGTGGCGCTCGCGGCGGCCGGGTGTGGTGACGACGGCGGCGGTTACGCCACGGGGACCGCGGGGCCCGGCGCCACGGCGGGGGCGGGCACGACGACCGCCGGCGACAGCGGCGGGAGCCCGACGACCACCGCCGGCGGGACGGGCGAGCCGCCGCCGGAGATCGAGGACGAGGGCGACTTCCGCGTGCCGAAGGCGAGCGGCAAGTTCGTCTACAGCGCCAGCGAGACGACCGACTCGGTCGCGGTGATCGACACGGCGACGCTGGCGATCGAGGTCGTCGGGGTCGGGCAGGGGCCGACGGTGGTCCAGCCGATCCCGGGCCAGGGCGGGCAGGGCGGCGCGGTCGTGGTGCTCGACCAGCGCAGCGACGATGTCGCGCTGCTGCGGACCGACGAGGGCGGGGCGACGACGGTGGCGATCCACCCGGTGACGCCCGGCGCGAACAACCTGGCCGTCTCGCCAGGTGGGCAATTCGTGTTCGTCTACCACGACGTCGACGGCCCCGAGCAGCTCGGGCCCGGCAGCGATCAGGAGCTGACGGTGCTCGACACGGCGACGGGGACGACCTATGCGATGACCGTCGGGGCGCACCCGCGCGAGGTCGTTTTCTCGACCGACGACAGCACGGCGTGGGTGATCACGGCGGCCGGCGTCAACGTGATCCCGTTCGCGTCGCTCGGGACGGTCGGTAAGCCGCCGATCCTGCCGGTCGTCGCCGATCCCGGGATCGACCCGGCGACGCTCGAGGTGCAGGTCGTCGCCAGCGAGGGCGTCGCGCTCGCGCGCGTCGACGGCGAGCCGTGGCTGGCGATGACCGACCTCGCGGACGGGCTGCTGACGGTGGTCGACCTGCCGGCGATCCCGACCGACCTCGACGTCGCGCCGGCCGGCGGCTTCGCGGTGCTGACGCTGCCGGACCTCGGCGGCCAGAGCAGCTTCCTCGAGCTGCCGATCGCGCTCGGCGGCAAGTACACGCAGCACATGGTCCCCGGCGAGTACGTCGGGCAGTCGGCGATCGCGCCGAGCGGCGACGCGATGCTGCTGTTCACCACGGTCGATCCGTTCGCGGGCAAGCGGCCGCCGCCGCCGGCGCTGCCGCTGACCGAGGACGCGTATTCGTTCGGATCGAGCTCGGGGTCGAGCTCGGGCGGCGAGAGCACGGGCAGCTCGGGCGGCGAGAGCACGGGCGGGACGACCGGCGAGGCGAGCACGGGCGGGTCGACGGGCGAGCCGCCGCCGCCGCCGCCGGACTTCGATCCGCGGCAGCGGATCACGCTGGCGCGCCGCGCCGGGCCCGCGTGGGAGCTTGTGACGCTGTTCGTCGACGTGCCGGTGACCAGCGTCGGGGTCGCGCCGAACAGCGCGAGCGCGCTGCTCGTGCACGCGCGCGACGACGGCAACGCCAACGCGCCGTGGTCGTACAGCCTGTTCGACCTGACGCCGAAGTTCCCGCTGCTCAAGCGGCAGACGACGCAGGCCGAGCCGGGGCCGGTGCTGTTCACGCCCGACGGCGGGCGCGCGGCGGTGCTGCTGCGCGACGACGCGAGCGCGATCAAGAAGGTCGACCTCGTCGACCTCGGCAACTTCATCGTCGAGCCGCTGCTGCTCGGCAGCCCGCCCGAGGGCGCGGGGTACGTCGACGCGACGCAGAAGATCTTCGTGTCGCAGGAGCACCCGACCGGGCGGATCACGTTCGTCGGTCCGAACGGCGAGGTGCAGACGGTGACCGGCTACGTGCTCAACGACACGGTGAAGGACTGACCTCATGACGATCGTCTCACCGCGGCTGCTCCGGGCCGGGCCCGGGCTCATCTCGCTGTCGCTCGCGTCGCAATTGTCCGGCTGCGGCGCCGAGCCCAATCCTTATGCCACGGCCCTCGAGCTGCTCCCGCCGGTGACGACCCGCGAGGGGCTGGTGTGGGTCGACCGCGGGCACGACGAGGCGATCTTCGTGTCGCCGACGGCGGAGGCGCTCGAGGTCCGGCGCGTCGCGCTCGGCGACGACAAGACGCGCGTCGCGTGGAGCCGGGCGACCCGCGACGGCGGCTCGGTGCTCGCGCTGACGGTCCCCGAGAGCGCGAAGGAGGAGGACACCGACGAGCAGCTGCACCGCTTCGCCGCCGACGGCGCGGGCGAGCCGGTCGTCTACGACGTCCGCGCGCCGTTCACCGCGATCGCGCTCAGCCCCGACCACCGGCGCGCGGTGCTGTACTTCGGCGAGGACGGCGGCGCCGAGCCGCTGCACAACGCCAACCAGATCGCGCTCGTCGACCTCGCGGGGCAGGGGGTGCAGAACGTGACCCTGAACGGCTTCGGCGGGGCGCTGCGCGCGGTCGAGTTCCCCGGGCAGATCGTCGAGGGCGCGCCGGCGCCGATCGTGATCGCCGGGGTGCAGCACGACATCGCCGCCTTCCTCGCGCCGAGCGAGGTCGTGCTGCTCGACATGGACGACCCGGCGCTCGACCAGGTGGCGATCCCGCTCGGCAGCGACATCGGCTTCGCGCCGCGGACGACGCTGCTGCGGCCCGGCAACCAATTGTTCGCCGAGCCGGCGCTGTTCGTGCTGCCGACGCAGGGGCCCGAGGTCGGCATTTTGACGCTGCTGCCCGAGGGCGGGGGCGCGGGCTTCACGGCGCAGATCAGCCTGATCCCGGTCGGCCAGAGCGCGAGCGACTTCGTGTTCCACGACAGCGCGGCGGTGCCGTACCTGATCACGGTCGACGCGGCCGCCGACGCGCTGGTGTTCACCGACGTCCGCACGCAGGGCGGCTTCGCGGTCGCGCTCGAGAGCCAGGCCGAGCGGGTGTTCCTGCGCGACGCGAGCGACGGCGGGCGCCAGGCGGTCACGTGGGCGCCCGGCGGTTCGGCGATCGCGACGCTCGACCTCGGCGGGATCGAGGACAGCCTCGGCCGCAAGCCGCGGCAGCTCAAGATCGAGACCGGCGTCGATTCGCTGGTCCGCCTCGACAACGACCGCGCGCTGATCGGCTCGGGCTCGCGGCTGTACGTCGTCGACTTCCCCGCCGAGCAGGTGACGCCGCTGTCGTCGCAGGCGCCGTACGACCCGCGCGACTCGGCGCTGGTCGACGGCCGGCTGCTGCTCGGCACGTTCGGCCAGCCGTGGGTCAGCACCGTCGACCTGACGACGCTGAGCCCCGAGTCGATGCTGCTCGACGATCCGATCGTCAGCTTCCACTACCTGCCCGGGCCGCAGCGGATCGTCGTCACGCACGCCGACGACGTCGGCCACTTGACGGTCGTCGAGCCCGCCGACCCGTCGCGCTCGACCAGCCGCGTCCACTGGGGCTTCCTGCTGCAGGGCGCGCTCGACAAGGAATGAGGGGCGACGCCGATGCCGACGATGATCTCCGCAGTCCTGCTCGCCGCGCTCGCGCCCGCGGCGACCGATCGCACCGCCGCGTCCGTCGAGGTCGAGGCGGCGCCCGCGGCCCCCGTCGCGGCCCCCGTCGCCGCGCCCGCGGCTCCCGCCGACGACGGGCCGGTCGATCCGTGGTCGAGCGCGACGACGCCGTCGCCGGCTCCCGCCGCAGTGCCGCCGCCGGCCGCCGCCGCGACCGGGGTCGTGCCGTACGGGTCGCCCGGCCCCGCGCGCGCGAGAGAGCGCGCGAAGCCGCCCGATCGCCCGATCCGCTGGCGCTTCGATCTGCTCGGCGCGTTCGGGACGACGCGGATCGGCGACGTGGCGTGGCGCGCGTTCGACTTCGATCGCGGCGCGCTGCACGTCAGCGGGACGGCGCGCGCCGACTTCCGGCTCGGCGACGGGCGGGTGTTCCTCGGCGGCGGGCTGACATACCGCCGGTTCGCCGGCTTCGGCTCGGCGTACGGCACGCTGCAGACCGACGCGTGGGTGCGCGAGCCGCTGGCGTTCCTGCGCGCGTCGGTGGTCGTCGTCGAGGGGGTCGACGTGGTGGTCCAGGCCGGCGGCGGTCCGAGCGTCGTCGACCTCGGGTTCGTCTCGGGCGAGTTCGCCGACCAGCGCGAGGTCGTCGGGATGATCGACGCGCTCGGCGGCGTCGCGCTGTACCTGCCGAAGCGCTGGCTGCCGCGGCGCGACGCGTCGCGGATGGCGCTCGGGCTCGAGCTCGGGGCCGGCTATACGTGGCGCGGGGAGCTCGACGTCCGGCCGACGCCGAGCACCGACAGCGAGCCGATCCCGACGACCGGCGCGCCGCTCGGCGACCTGGCGATCCGCGGGGTCGCCTGGCGGCTCGGGCTGTTCCTGCGGTTCCAGTGAGCGCGGCGGCGGGCGGCGTCGCACATGCCCCGCGGGACAGGTCCGCGGGGCGCCGGCGCGATCACTTGCGCGGGGCGTCGAGGTGGACGTGCGCGCCGTGGCCGTCGCCGCGGAGCTCGATCACCTGATCGGCGCGGTGCTGGGTCAGGACCGCGGTCAGGTCGACGCCGAGCTTCTGCAGGGCGGCCCAGTGGCGGCCCTCCTCGTCGTGGCGGGCGCGCTGCTCGGCGAGCGCCCGCTCGGCGTCGAGGCGCCTCTGGGCGCGCTGGAACTCGGCGCGGGCCGCCTCGCCCTCGATCTCGGCGGCGGTGCGGCTCTTCTGCAGCGCGAGCTCGTGGGCCTGCTCGGAGGCGGCGTCGGCCCGCTGGCGCTCGCCGCGGGCGAGCTGGCGCTCGAGCTTGAAGTCCTCGAGCTCCTGCGCCTGCTGCTGGGTCGCGCGCTCGAGCTGCAGGCGCGTGCGCGACTCGATCGCCTGGTCGAGCATCTGCTGCAGCGAGGGCGGGGCGTCGAAGCCGCGGTAGACGACCTTGCCGATCCGGTAGCCGCACTGGGCCGCGCGGGCGGTCAGCTGGCGGTAGGTCGCGAGGTCGCCGAGCTGCTCGGTGTGCAGCTTGAACGAGGCGAGGTCGTGGCGGCCGAGGAAGTCGACGACGTCGCTGGTCGCGGCGTTGACGAAGTCGCCGATCGGGTCGTGCGTGGTCGCCAGCATCGTCTCGATGTCGACCAGCTCGAAGAAGATCATCAGGCGCACGGTGATCACCGCGTCGTCGGCGGTCCGGACGTCCTCGACGTCGTGGTACATCTGGTCCGGCATCAGCCAGAGCTTCTGGAACACCAGCGCGTTCGGGACCTTGCGGTAGCCGGCGGCGCCGCCGGTCGAGCCGTGCCAGGAGAAGGTGTGCAGCCACTCGCCGGGCTGCGGCACGAACACCGCCGGGCCCTCGAGGATCCGCCGCTTGACCTCGCCGGTGGCGGCGCGCTCGTAGATGACGACGGCCTCCTTGTCGGCGAGCTGCAGGCCCTCCTCGCGGGTCGCCGACAGGTGCTTGCGCGGGTCGAGCCAGACGTGCGCGGGGCCGACGAGGTGCTCCTGCTTGCCGTCGCGGTAGCGGACGACCAGAAACTCGCCGGGGTGGGCGACGTAGTGGTCCATCCGCCGGAACCTGCGGCCCCACGTCGAGACGCGCCTGGGCCCGACGAGCTCCTCCATCGTGCCGTCCTTGCGGATCACGAGGACGTGCTCGCCGTCCTCGATCGTATAGAAGAACATGCCGGGTCTCCTGGTCGGGCGGGTCGGATCGCGGCCGTCGTCGGCCGGCTTCGGCGCGGGCGGACGCGGGGGGCGCGGCCGCTCGTGGGCCTGCAGC
>ERZ1066136.405-NODE-405-length-34993-cov-22.470920_pt1 | contig 34993 bp, 33 predicted proteins | sample MGYA00382783_ERZ1066136 | MGnify/ENA primary metagenome ERZ1066136 (study PRJEB33369, sample SAMEA5778366) | biofilm metagenome | biome: Industrial cooling water; feature: Water cooling tower basin; material: Biofilm | place: United Arab Emirates | collected... | reverse complement strand
GCCCACCAAGCCCTCCGCCGCCCCGCGTCCCCCGAATCGGCGCATCCCTCGAAGCGGCCCATCCCCGGAGCGGCGCCCCGCCGAGCGGTCAGAACTCCCCACGCTCGAGCCCGTGCGCCAGCGCCAGCGCCTCGCTGGCCGCCGGTGGGCAAGGCGCCCCGAAGCGAGCCGCGTAGCGCGCGCGGAACGCCTCGTTGGCGATCACCCCGCTCGCGTCCGCCGCGAACTCGCCTCGCAGCCCGCGGACCACGTAGATCGGCACCTCGCCGGCCGAGCGCGACACCGTCGTCCCGTCGAACACGCACTCGAAGAATGGTTCGATCAATTGCTGGACCGCCGCCGACACGCTCACGCAGTCGGGCCGGCCGACGCGCTCCACGTGGTTGGCGATGCTGACCGTATCGCCCCACAGGTCGTAGACTGGCTTCTTCTGCCCGAGCACCCCCGAGATGCACGGACCCGAGTGCAGCCCGATCCGGAAGCTCCAGTCCCAGTCGTCGGCGATCGGCGTCAGCCCGGACGCCACCACCTGGGCGCAGCGGAGCGCCGCCAGCGTCGCGTCGACCGCGTGCGACGTCCGGCGGTGCGGCACCCCGGTGACGGCGACGTACGTGTCGCCGGCGGTGCGCAGCTTCTCGACGCCGAGCGCCGACGTGATCTTGTCGAACGTCGAGAAGAAGAAGTCGAGCTGCTTGAGGCACGTCACCGGGTCGACGCGGGCGGCCAGCTGGGAGAACTGGACCGCGTCGATGAACATCACCGTCGCCTCGCGGAACGCCTTGGGCTGCAAGCGGTCGCCGAGCGGCGCGCTGCACTCGCGCGGCAGCACCGCGAGCGCCAGGCTCTTGTCGAGCAGGGTCGCGCGCGCCAGCTTGGCCGCGAGGAGCTCCGGCGGACGCAGGGCCGAGCCGAGCGCGAGCACCGTCCCGGACGGCTCGACGGACAGGTCCCACGAGACAGGACCTTCGGGCCAGGGGGTCTCCGGGCAGGCCGCTCCGCCGCGGAGCGCGAGCGCCCGCAGCTGGGCGACGGACGGGCAGCCGAACAGCGCCGGCAGCGAGCTCGCCTGGCGGGCCGCGAGCCAGCGCGGGGCCGCCGGGGAGGCCGGGGAGACCCGGCCCTCGGCGTCGACGCGGAGCGCGATCGGCTCGACGAGCTCGAGGACGGAGACCATGTCTACAGCTCCCGGACGTCCTCGAAGGTCGTACGGGCCGCGATCGACTCCTCGTCGAGGTTGAGCAGGATCGGCAGCGTCTCCTGCTGCCAGTCGTCCTCCTGCAGGCGGCGGACGAGCACCGGCCCGGGCACCGACGTGTAGACGATCTCGACGATGTCCATGATCACGTAGAAGCCGTTGGAGTTGCAGAACTCGAGCTCGGAGAAGTCGAGCACGCTGCGGGAGATCGGCCGCTTCGGCAGCATCTCGCGCAGGTCCTGCAGCAGGTTCGCCAGGTGGCGATAGGGGTTGTCGATCCGGACGACGCCGGAGAGGGTCAGCGTAAACGTGCCCTCGTCCTCGCGGGCGACGCAGTGGAACACACTGGCGCCGCCGTCCATGATCTCACCATAAGTGAGGACGTTCATCTCATGCACCTCGCAGGGAGAAGATCGCCTGCATCGTCAGTCGCTCGCCCGCGTAGCGCGCGGACAGGCGGAAGCGGTTCTCGGAGACCAGCCGCAGGAGCCCGAGCCCGCCGCGCAGCCGCTGCATCCGGCGGGCGCGCAGCGTCTCGGCGAACAGCCTCTTCGGGTCGTCGGACGCGCTGAGCTTCTCGACGCGGTCCTTGACCGCCTCGAACTGCTCGGCGGTCGCCTTGTTGGTGACCTCGACCTGCAGCGCGTCGCTGTCGATCTTGACGTCGAGGCGCATCTCGCTCGTCGAGTCGGTCACGTTCTCGATCACGTTCTGGACCAGCTCCGTGACGACGATGTTGGCCTTCTTGCACAGCGTCGGCGGGTAGAACATCGCCAGCACCCCGCCGAGCGACTCCCCGAGGGTCGCGGCGAGGTTCCCGCGGACGTCGCCGAGCGGCGCCAGCGACAGCGACAGGCCGACCCGCGTGCTGATCGCCTCTTCGATCGCCTCGGTCATCCGCGCCTCCGCAGCACGATCAGCGTGATGTCGTCCGCGTCGACGCGGCGGAACTGGTTGTAGTCGTCGAGGCAGCGCTGGAGGATCTCGTCGACCGGCGCCGTCGCGCACGCGCGGACGATCTCGTGCAGCCGGCGCGAGCTGAAGTCGGCGCCGCCCGAGTCCTGCGCCTCGACCAGGCCGTCGGTGTACAGCGCGAGCACGTCGCCGGGCTCGAACGGCAGCTCGTACTCGCTGTACGCGCGCCTGCGCAGGCCGATGAACGGGTCGCCCTTGTTGAACGTGTGGACCTCGCCGCCGCGGACGAGCGCCCCGTAGCCGCCGCCGCACACGTAGCGGATCGACCGCGGCCCGAACACGACGAAGTTGACGGTCGCGTAGCGGCGGACCTCGCGGAGGAACGTCAGGGTCGCGCTGTTGACGAACTCGACGATGTCCTTCGGCCGCGACGCCTGCTCCATCGTCTGGACCAGCTGCGCCTTGAGGTACGCCATGATCAGCGCCGCCGACACCCCGTGGCCGGAGATGTCGAACAGCCCGATCGCGTAGCTCCCGTCGCGCAGGCGGAAGAAGTCGTAGTAGTCGCCGCCGACCTCGGTCATCTGCCGGTGGAACACCGCGAGGTCGAGCTGCGCGAGCATCTCGGGGAACTGCTTCGGCAGCAGCGCGTGCTGGACCTGCTGGGCGATCTCGAGGTCCTGGCGGATCGTCTGGTACGCGCGGGCGAGCTCGCGCTCCTGCTCGTCGAGCCGCTCGTAGGCGGTCCGCAGGTTGTCGTTGGTCGCCTGCCAGAACGCGGTGTCGCGCTCGACCCGCTTGAGCAGCCCCTTGTACTTCCAGAACAGGCGGGTCAGCTCGTCGCGCGGCAGCTCGGCCAGCCGCTCGGGGTCGTCGCTTTGCAGGATCTCGTCGAGCGTCATCAGTGGAACTCCACCACGAGGCGGTTGGGGTCGCCGTCGTTGGTGACGTCGACGTAGTCGATGTCGCCCGGCGCGAGCACGCCGCCGATCAGCACCCCGCACTCGATCTTGCGGTCGAACGGGGTCGTCGAGTGGATCACCGCCCGCCCGCGCGCCTCGTCGAATTCGGCGAGGTCGAACGACCCGACGACCTCGCGCGGCCCGCGGATCACGCTGGCGATCCCGTTGCTGCCGGTCTGGAAGTGCAGGAAGTCGGCGCCGCGGCGGATCAGCGCCCGGCCGGGCCCGCGGTGGTACCACAGCGTCATCATCTCGACGCCGAGCTTGAGCCGGATCGGCGCGACGTTCGAGTACGAGTCGCCGACCATCCGCTCCAGCTCGAACCACTTCGCCAGCGGGTACCAGCGCGCGACGTCGAGGTCGGCCAGCAGCGCCGTCGCGCGCCGCCCGGCGACGATGTTGAGGTTGACGCACGCCTGGGCGAAGCCCGCCATCAAGGCGCCGTGGACGACCGGCTCGTCGCCCCCGACCTCCATCACTCCGCCTCCGTCCCGGTGTACGCGAACACCGCGACGATCGGCACCCCGCGGTACGACAGCCGCACCAGCCCGCGCGAGTTCGTCGCCTCGCAGTAGTCCGGCAGGTCGTCGAAGTCGAGGTCGATCTTCTCGTGCGGCTCGAAGCGCGCCTTCTTGAGCCGCAGCAGCCACGACTCGAGCGGCTCGTGCCGCTCGCAGCGCAGCGCGTCGCACGTCCCGAGGATATCGCGGACCTCGCGGCCGAAGAAGCCCTCCTTGATCGCGAACTTCTCGTCCGGCGACGCGTCGCTGCGGTCGACCAGCTCGAACACGGTGGCGAAGTGCTGCCAGCAGTGATGGACCCGCCGCGTCAGGTGCTCGGTGTCGTGGTCGCTGTTCGGCTCGACCAGCGTGAACACGCGCGGCCGCAGGCTGCGCAGCCGCGACAGCAGGCGCGTCCGCGACTCCGCGTCGCGCCGGACCGTGTGGTGCAGCGTGTACGCCGCGTTGATCGTCAGCGTCCCCTCGGCAAGCGCGGCGAAGCGCGCGAATTCGTCGTCGTCGCAGGTCTCGACCAGCCGCGGCAGCGGGAACACCTCGACCGCGAACGGCAGCGCCGGCCCCAACCGCTCGATCGCCGCCGTCGACTCCTCGAGCACCGCGACGTTCGGGTCGAGCGCGAAGATCCGGAGCCGCTCGACCGCGCCCGGGTCGCGCGCGAGCTCCGCGAGCAGCGCGAGCACCTGCGTCCCCTTGCCGATCCCGATCTCGAGCAGCGCCGGGGTCCGGGCCGCCCGCAGCGAGTGGAGCTGGTACTGATTGGCGATCGCGTAGCCCTGCGGCACCGCGGGGATCGCCCGCCGGAGCAGATCGAACAGGTCGATCTGCGAGCGCTTCCCGGGCTGCAGATAGAGGTTGCGGCCCGACAGCAGCGTGTGGTCGATGCGCCGCAGCAGCGACTCGGCGACGATGTGAGACAGCAGCGCGTCGTTCGGGACGTCGGGGTCGAGGGCGTGGAGCAGCTGGCTGGCGAGGCCAGGCTTGGCGAGCTGTTCGCGGTGTCGACGGATGTCCTGACACGCCGTCAGAATGAGCTTGTAGCGATCCTCGTAGAGCATGCGCCCAAGACAAAGGTCACACAGCGACCTCGCGCTTGGCAAGCAACACGGCGCGATTACAAGGTCCTAACAGGCCCTGCGACGAATCCCCACGCAGAGCGCGGGAACGAGCTAGTCCTTGGGTCACGTCGCGCTGTCTTAAGGGCCATGCATCCGCGGGCGTCCGAGAGGGGATGAACTGGGGACGCCTGCAACTTGCGACATGGCCCCTCGACCATTGACGCAGACGCAGGTCATGCGGCCGCGGCGCCGCCCGGCCGCGCCGCCTTCGGGCGCAGCTCGAGGCCGACCTCGAACGCCAGCGCGGTCGCGCCGACGCGGCCGCCCTGGCCCGCGCGGTGCACCTCGACGGCGAGCGTCAGGTGCGTCGCGTCCGGCACCCGACCGCTGCGGAAGCGGACCGTCGCGATCGCCGACAGCGGCTCGCCGACGAGGATTTCACCGAGCCGCCGCACGCGGCTGACGCTGCGGACGCGCAGCGGCTCACCGCCGGCCAGCGCCGACAGCACGCGCCCGATCGCGACCGGCAGCGGGCAGACGCGACCCCACGGCTCGCCGGAGCGGCCTCCGTGGCGGCCGGTCGACAGGACCTCCTCACCACAGCCGATCACCTGACCGATGAAGCTCGACTCGACGTGGGCCGTGAGGTCGGCCGGGCTCACCGTCAATTCTTGCGTCGTCAAGATGCTGCCGACGCCGAGAGATCCGAGATCGTATGCAGACATGGGGCGCCTCCTCCATCACAGCGTGCCGCCCAGCGAGCTCATTTGCACGCCGAGCCGCGGGTTCGCGCCCCTCGCCGATCGCGACACGCAGGATTCGCCGAATTGACGCGACCTTGACGCGAATTCGGGGTTCTCGGAGGGATTGCATCGGGGCAAATCCGACTTGCATCCCCTTGCGAAATGATCTTCACACTCGCGGTTCGCGACGAAAATCGGAGCGATCTCTCGCGCGATCTCTTGCGGCTGCAACAAACACCGCGCGCCGATCGACCTCTCCGTGTGCTCCACGAATTCATCCTCCCCCCGGTGTGCCTCGGGTGCCGCCGTCTCCTCCGCCGCGCCCCCTCGCCCGACGCGCCCCCGCTGTGCAGCCGCTGCGCCCCCGAGCTGGCCCCGCTCGCGCCCGCGGACCGCCGCGCCGGCGACGTCGAGGCCTGCTTCCTCTACGAGGGCCCGCTCGCGCGCGCCGCGACGCGCCTCAAGTTCGCCGGCGAGGTCGAGCTCGCGGGTCCGCTCGGCCGGCTCCTCGCCGCCGCGCCGATCTGGCAAGCCGGCTGGGATCTCGTCGCCCCGGCGCCGCTGCACTGGTGGCGCGCGGTGGTCCGCGGCTACAACCAGGCCGGCCTGCTGGCCCGGTGGGCCGTCCGCCACGCCCCCGGCGACGCGCGGCTCGATCTCGGCTTGCTGCACAAGCTCCGCGCGACCGCCCCGCAGACCGACCTCGACGCCGCCGCGCGCCGCCGCAACCTCGCCGGCGCGATCTGCGTACGCGCCGGGCGCAGCGTCGCCGGCCGCCGCGTGCTCGTCGTCGACGACGTCACGACCACCGGCGCGACGCTCGACGCCTGCCTCGCCGCGCTGCGGGCCGCCGGGGCCGCCCGCGCCGCCGGGCTTGCCCTCCTGCGCACCCCTTTGTAGCTTTCACCCTCCGCCGTGACCAAGACCGCCAAGACAGGGACGAAAGACGGCCACGTGTTCGTCCAGAACCGCCGCGCGACGTTCGAGTACGAGATCCTCGAGCGCTATGAGGCGGGCATCGCCCTGATGGGCAGCGAGGTCAAGTCGATCCGCGACGGCCGCTGCAGCCTCGGCGAGGCCTACTGCCAGTTCCAGGGCGACGAGCTGTACCTCTACCAGGCCCACGTCGGCGAGTACACCCAGGCTCACGACCGCAACCACCTGCCGCTGCGCCCGCGCAAGCTCCTGCTGCACCGCCGCGAGCTCGACCACCTCTCCGAGGCGGTCGGCCAGGCCGGCCTGACGCTGATCCCGCTCGCGCTCCTCGCCCGCTCCGGCCGGATCAAGCTCGAGATGGCGCTGTGCCGCGGCAAGAAGACCTACGACAAGCGCGCGACGATCAAGGAGCGCGAGCAGAAGCGAGAGATCGACCGCGCGATCCGGGAGCGCACGTGACGCGCGGCCCCGCGGACATCCTCGAGCTGCCGCGGGCCCGCCCGACGCCCGACCCGACGCAGGCCGACGCCGCCGCCCCCGCCTGTCCTGCCCCTCCGCGCAGCCTCGCCATCGCCGGCTCGCCTGTCCCTCCCAGCGGCCTCGCGCTCCCGGTCTCGTCTGTCCCTCCGGACAGCCTCGCAGCCCCCGTCTCGCCTGTCCCTCCGGACAGCCTGACAGCCCCCGGCTCGCCTGTCCCTCCGGACAGCCTGACAGCCCCGACCGGCCCGCACCTCTGGCTCGTCCCCCCGGTCGCCGCCGCGCCGTCCGCGCTCGCCCCGCCCGCCGCGCTCGCCGAGCTCGACGCCCTGCTCGCCCGCGGCCGCCTCGACGCGCCGGCGATCGCCCGCCTCGCCGCCCTCGCCCCGCTCGTGCCCGGGCGCCTGCGCGCGGTCGTCGCGGCGCTCGCCGACGCCGCCGACCCGGCCGCCCTCGACGCCCTGCTGACCCTCCCGCAGGTGCCCGGCGCGCTCGAGGCCCTCGCGCGCGCGCTCGCCCGCGGCCGGACCCGCCGCCTGCGCGACGGCGTGCTCGCCCCGGTGTTCCTCGCGCTCGAGTTCCGCGGCTCGCGGGCGCGGCCGTTCCCCGACCTGCTGCGCCGCGCCCAGCTGCTCGCCGCCGAGCCCGGCCGCGCCGTCCGCCTCGAGGCCCTCCGCGCCGACGGCCGCCCGCTCTACCGCCTGTCCTTCTGGCCAGACGAGCTCCCCGCGCCGCGCCGCGCCGCGCTCGCCACCGCGATCGAGCCCGACCTCGTGCTGCTGCACGCCCGCCTCGCCCGCCTCCGCGGCGCCCGCCTGTGGCTCAGCGGCTTCTGCCTCCCGGAGGGCGGGCCGGTCTCGCCGGCCGCCCAGGCGCACCTGCTGCGCGCCTGGCTGTCCTGGCCGCAAGGACATGCCCCATGAAGCCTGTCCGCCACGACAGCGAGTTCGCCGCCGCGGCCGCGCGCCTGCGCGGCGCCCTGCAGGCCGGCGCCCGCGGCCTGTGCCTGCGGACCGACGACGAGCCGCGCGCGCTGCGGCTGTGCGAGGAGGTCGGCGAGCGGCTCGGCTGGCCGGTCCACACCTGGAGCGCCGCGGCCGGGCGCGACGGCCTCGGCGCCCCCGAGCCGCTCGGCGAGCTGCTGCGCGGCCTCCTGCGCGACCCGGAGCCTGGCCTGTGGGTCCTGTTCGATCCGCCAGCCGCCGATCCCGCCGCCGTGCGCGCGCTGCGGGAGCTCGCCCAGCGCAGCGCCGGCCCGGCGGTCGTCGTCGTCGGCGAGCCGGCCCCCGCGGTGCTGGCGATCCCCGAGCTCGAGGCCGCCGACCTCCCGCCGCCCTCGCCCGCCGAGCTGACCGCGCTCGTCGAAGATCTCGCCGACGAGCTGCGGATCGCCGGCCGCCCCGGGCCCGCCGCCCTGCTGTCGCGCTGCGCCCCCACCCTGGGCCCGGTCGCCCTCGGCCTCGGCGAGGCCGCCGCCCGCCGGATCCTCCGCGCCGCCGCGCTCGCGGCCGCCGACGAGCGCGGCCTCCTCGCCGACCTCGCCGCCCGCAAGGCCGCCGCGCTGCGCCGCGACGGCCTGCTCGAGCGCGTCGAACCTGTCCCTTCAGACATGCTCGGCGGGCTCGCGGCGCTCAAGCGCTGGCTGACCCGCCGGGCCCTCGCGCTGCGCCCCGAGGCCCGCGCGGCCGCGATCCCCGACCCCCGCGGCGTCCTCCTGGTCGGCGTCCAGGGCTGCGGCAAAAGCCTCGCCGCGCGCGTCTGCGCCGACGCGCTCGGCCTCCCGCTGCTGCGCCTCGATCCCGGGCGCCTGTTCGGCGGCACGGTCGGCGAGAGCGAGGCCAACCTGCGCCGCGTCACCGCGGTCGCCGAGCGGATCGCCCCGGTCGCCCTGTGGATCGACGAGCTCGACAAGGGCCTCGCCGGCAGCGAGGGCGCCGCGAGCGACGCCGGCACCGCCGCGCGGGTCCTCGGCGGCCTGCTCACCTGGCTGCAGGAGCGGACGCGCCCGGTCTTCGTCGTCGCCACCGCCAACAACGTCTCGCGCCTGCCGCCGGAGCTGACCCGCCGCGGCCGCCTCGACGAGATCTTCTTCGTCGACCTGCCCGATCCGGACGAGCGCGCCGCGATCGCCGAGATCCACCTCGACCTCGCCCCGCGCCGCCGCCTCGGCGCCGCGCCCCCGCTCGCCGATCCGCTGCCCGCGCTCCTCGCCCTCGCCCGCGCCGCCGACGGCCTGTCCGGCGCCGAGATCGAGGGCGCGATCGTCGAGGCCCGGCTCGACGCGTTCGCCGAGCAGCGCCCGCTCGCCGCCGCCGACCTCGCCCGCGCCCTGGCGAACACGATCCCGCTCAGCACCAGCCGCGCCCCCGAGGTCGCGGCCCTCCGCGCGTGGGCGAGCGCCGCGGCCCGCCGCGCCTGACCTGTCCCCGGGGTCATCCTCCGCCCCGCCCCGGGGACCCCCCGAGTGTACGCGACGCCCGCCTGGCGTACACAATCGGAGGCCCGGCATGCCGCCCGTCCAGCTGACCCGCCGCTTCACTGCGCGCTACATCCTGGCGCTGACGGCGATCGCCCTGCTGACCCTCGCGGGCAACCTGCTCGCCGAGGGCGTGCTGCGCCGCCACCGCGACGACGCCCGCCTGCTCAACCTCGCCGGCCACCAGCGGGCCCACGCGCAGCGGCTCGGCAAGGCCGCGCTCGCGCTGCAGCTCGCCGAGGACCCGCGCGACGCCCAGCGCTGGCAGGCCGAGCTGCGCGACACCCTCGCGGGCTTCGCCGCCTCGCACGCCGAGCTCGCCGGCCGCCTCGATCACGGCCCCGAGCTGCGCGCCCGCTTCGCCGCGCTCGAGTTCGACGTCCAGGCGCTCGAGTCGGCGACCCGCGAGCTGCTCGCGCACAGCGAGTCGCAGTCGGGGGTCCGCCTCGCCGGGCCGGTGCAGGCGCTGGTCCGCCACGTCGGCCCGTTCTACGCGCGGATGGACGAGATCGTCGCCCAGCTCGAGGCCGAGTCGGCCGCCGGCCTGACCACCCTGCGCTGGCTCGCCATCGGCGTGCTGCTCGGCGTACTCGTCACCCTCGTGCTCGAGGGCGTCTTCGTGTTCCGCCCCGCGGTCGCGCGGCTGACCCAGGAGATCGTCGCCCAGAGCCGCCTGCAGCGGCAATTGCTCGACGCCGTCACCGCCGAGCAGCAGCGCTTCGGCAGCGACCTCCACGACGGCCTCTTGCAGCAGCTGACCGGCCTGTCGCTGCTGATCCGCTTGCAGCTGACGCGGGCGAGCCGCGGCGCCGCGCTCGAGGCCAAGGACCTGACCCAGATCGGCGGCCTGCTCGACGAGGCGATCTCGGAGGCGCGGCGGATGTCGCGGGCGATGATGCCGGTCGTGCTCGAGCAGAAGGGCCTCGCCTATGCCCTCGAGGACCTGGTCAAACAGGCAGGCGCCTCCGGCCGGGTGCGCTGCACCGCGAGGATCGCGCTGAGCGGGCGGATCCCCGAGCCGTCGAAGTCGAACCACCTCTTCCGGATCGCGCAGGAAGCGGTGCAGAACGCGCTCAAGCACAGCCGCGCCGCCGAGCTCGAGCTCGCGGTGTCGGTCGACGACGAGGCGCTCGAGCTGCGGGTGTCCGACGACGGCATCGGCCTGATCGCGCCCGACGGCACTTCGCGCACCGGCATGGGGCTGCGGACGATGGAGTACCGGGCGCGGGCGATCGGCGCCAGCCTGCAGCTCGAGGCGAACAAGCCGCGGGGGACACTCGTCCGCTGCCGCTTGCCGCACACGTACGCGTGGGACGGCACCGGGGGCGACTCGCCGGAGCTCGGGCGGTCCGCGGCGCGCTAACGCGCTTGTGCCCCGCGATCTCTCCGTGGAATACTGTCGCTGCGTTACGCTCGCCGACCCATGACCGTCCAGCCGCCGTCCCCCCCCATGGCCCAAGGAACAGGTCCCGCGGACGCCTCGTCGCCGACGCGGATCTTCCTCGTCGACGATCACCCGATCTTCCGCCTCGGGCTCGCGCAGCTGATCTCCGCCGAGCCCGACCTGCAGGTGATCGGCGAGGCCGAGGACGCCGAGGCCGCGATGGCGTTCCTGCGCGAGCGCACGGTCGACCTCGCCGTCATCGACCTGTCCCTCAAGACCAGCAGCGGCATCGACCTGATCAAGCAGATCCGCCAGATCTGGCCCGAGCTCAAGCTCCTGGTCCTGTCGATGCACGACGAGCAGCTGTTCGGCGAGCGCGTCCTCCGCGCCGGCGCCAACGGCTACCTGATGAAGCACGTCGCGGCCGAGCGGATCATCGGCGCGATCCGCAAGGCCCTGCGCGGCGAGCTCGCGGTCAGCGAGCAGCTCGCCGAGACGATGCTCCACGCGATGGTCGCCCGCCCGCGCTCCGGCAGCGGCATCGAGAACCTCAGCGACCGCGAGATCGAGGTCTTCGAGCTGCTCGGCCGCGGCCACGACACCCGCAGCATCGCCGAGGCGCTCAAGATCTCGATCAAGACCGTCGAGACCCACCAGTCCAACCTCAAGCTCAAGCTCGGCGCCCAGAGCGCCCACCAGCTGCGCCGCCTCGCCGTCCTGTGGGCCACCGAGCGCCTCGCCCCCGGCGGCGCCGGCGGTACGACCCAGCCCTGAGCGCCTCCCCGCCGGCCGCCGCCGCGGCGCCCCGGCCCTGAGCGCCGCGTCCCCGCCGGCCTCTGCCGCCGCCACGCCACGCCGGCCGCGCGCACCGGCCCAAAACTTGCCAGCCTCGCCGGCAACCGCCAGCCTCCCCGCGTGACCGCCGGCGCCCGTCGACAGCTCGAGCTGCCCGCCCTCGCGGGCCCGCCCGCCGGGCCGCCCGAGCCCGCGCTGCCCGCCCCGGCCGCCGCGCACAGCTGCGCGGCCTGCGGCTGGCTCGTCCGCCTGGACGAGGAGACATGTCCTCTGTGCCATGCTCCGGAGGACACCCCGCGATGAGCCGCTACGTCCGGCTCGCCCTCGCCGATCGCGCGGTCGCCCGCGACGAGCTGCTCGCCGCGCTGAGCGAGCTCGGCCTGACGGCCGAGGCCGCCGAGCTGCCCGGCGGCCTGATGCTGACCGGCAACTTCGAGTGCGCGGGCGAGCCCGTGGACGTCCGCCTGCCGCCGGGCGCGCTCGGCGCGATCGCCGACTTCGGCCTGCGCCTCGAGGCCGGGCGCTGGCAGCTCGTCTGCGGCGAGCACGATCGCGCGCACCTCGAGTCGCACCTGGTCGGGCCGCTGCGGCAGGCCCTCGAGGCCGCCCGGGTGCGCGCCGCCGCGGCCGCCGCGGGCCTCCCGGTCGACGCCGTCCGCGAGGCCGACGGCACCCTCCGCCTGCGCGTCCGCCCCCCCGGGTAACAGCCTCCGGCCGCGCGGCGTTGGCCTGGACGAGCCGAACCCCCGCCGCCCACGTACTGTGGAGACGCACGAGGTCCATGATGTCCCGCTCCCGCACGCTCACGCCCGAGGTCCGCGACGCAATGTCTCGCCGCGACTTCCTCACCCGCGCCGCCTCCGGCACCGTCGTCGCCGCCATGGGCGGCGGCATGCTGTGGGTCCTCAACGATCGCCTGACCCGCGAGGCCAAGGCGCAGACGCTCGCCGACGGCCGCCCGCGCCTCCCGCCCGGCCAGCGCGTGATCGAGGCCCTGCGGCCGATGGGCGGCCAGCCCGGCTCGCCGAGCCCCGCCGACGTCCGGATCAAGATCTACGGCGACGTCGAGCACCCCTTCGAGCTCGGCTGGAACGACCTGCTCGCCGCCCCGCAGACCGAGCTCGCGCTCGACGTCCACTGCGTCACCGGCTGGTCGCTGCTCGGCGCGACCTGGAAGGGCGTCCAGCTCAAGCACCTGGCCGAAAAGGCAGGCGTCCGCCCGACCGCGCGCCACGTGATCTTCGAGGCCGCCCACGGCTACACCGCCAACGTCCTGATCGGCGAGGCGCTCGCGCCCGACGTCCTGATCGCCCACCGCCACGACGGGCGCCCGCTCGCGCGCCCGCACGGCAGCCCGGTCCGGGCCGTCGTCCCGAGCCTCTACTTCTGGAAGAGCGCCAAGTGGCTGACCGGGATCCGCTTCAGCGCCCGCGACGAGCCCGGCTACTGGGAGACGCGCGGCTACAACAACCACGCCGATCCGTGGAAAGAAGAGCGCTATGCCTGATCCGGACCGCCGACCGACGCGCTGGCGCCCGTGGCTGCGCGCGCTCCACCGCGACCTGGGCTACCTCGCCGTCGGTCTGACCTTCGTCTACGCGCTGTCCGGCCTCGCGGTCAACCACATCGCCGACTGGGACCCCAACTTCGACAACTACACCGCCGAGCACCAGGTCGCCGTCCCGCTGCCCGACGACGACGCCGCGGCCGCCGACCGGGTCCGCGCCGCCCTTGCGATCACCGACCCCCCGACCGAGGTCTACCGCAGCGACGCGCGCGAGCTGTCGATCCTGTTCGAGGGCCGGACCCTGCACGTCAACCTCGACACCGGCGCGGTCCTCGAGGACGGCCAGCGCCCGCGCCTCGTCCTGCGGATCTCGAACTGGCTGCACCTCAACCGCGGCAAGAAGGCCTGGACCTACATCGCCGACGGCTACGCGGTCTTCCTGCTGTTCCTCGCCGCCTCGGGCATGTTCATGCTCCCGGGCCGCAAGGGCCTGCTCGGCCGCGGCGGCGTCCTCGTCGCCCTCGGCTTCGCCGTCCCGATCCTCTACGTCACCCTGTCCGGCGGGCCCTGACCTAAAGGCCATGAACCTGGGGCCATGAACCCGGGGTCATGAACTCGAGCACAGGCCCGCTCAGTTCAGCCGCTCGCGCAGGAACGCGAGCGTCCGCTGCAGCGCCTGCTCGGTCGGGTGCCCGGTCTCGCGGACCAGGTCGATCGTCAGCACGCTGTGGGCCGCCGGCTTGATCCCGTGCTTGTTGCCCGGCCCCGAGTCGATCTCGATCGCCTCGAAGCCCTGCCCGAGCTCGCGCCTCAGCGTCTCGAAGCGCTCGCGCGGGACCTTCGCGTCGTGCGTGAAGCACAGCCCGAGCACCTTGAGCCCCTCGTCCTTGACGCGCTTCTTGATCGTCGCCAGCTCGCCGTCCGACACCGCGAGCGCCCCGCGGCGCGCCTTGCCGACCGGCAGCGGCAGCGCCGGCTGGGACAGCACCGGGGCCATCAGCGCCGGCTCGACCGCCATCGACAGCGCGAAGTTGCCGGTCAGGCACATCCCGATCGCCCCGACCCCGCGCCCGCCGAGCTCGGCGTGGAGCGCCCGGGCGAGCGCCCGCAGCCACTCGGTGATCGGGCTCGACTCGTGGCCTGCCAGCAGCTTGAACTCCTTGCTGACGCACAGCTTGAGCATCGTCGACGCCGCGTAGCCGTTCGACACCGGCTTGCCGACCACGCCGAACAGGTCGGGCAACACCGCCGTGAACCCCGCGTCCGCGACCAGGTTGGCGAACGCGATCACCCCTTCGTGGATCCCCGGCACCTCGGTGATCACGACGACGCCGGGCCCCTTGCCGCGGCGATAGACCGTCTTCGTGACGCCTTCGTGGGTGAACTCCGAGGCAGTGAACCCCTGGATCGACATCGGGGCGAGCATACCAGCTTTCGGGCCGGCGCGACCTTGTCAATTCGCGCGTTCGCTGTAACCCTCGACGCCGCCGTGTCCATCGAGTTCTACCTGGTCCTCCACATCCTCGGCATCGCCCTCCTCTTCATGTCCATCGGCGCGCTCGCCATGCACGGGATCGCCGGAGGCACCCGCGAGACCAACCCCGCGCGCGGCCTCGTCGCGGCCACGCACGGCATCGGAACGCTGTTAATCGTGCTCGCCGGGTTCGGCATGCTCGCCGTCAAGTACGGCGGCGCCATGCCCGGGTGGGTCCACCCCAAGCTGCTCGCCTGGATCGTCCTCGCCGCCGCGCCGGCGATCCTCGGCCGCAAACCTGGCGCCGCCCGCGTGTTCTGGTTCCTCGCCCCGCTGCTCGCCGTCGTCGCCGCCTACTTCGCGTTCAACCACAAGTGAGCCACTGCGCCGCCCAGGCGCGCAGCGCCGCCGCCTCGCCGAGCGGCGCGCGCACGGCCACGTGCCCGTCCGGGCGCAACAGCACCAACTCCGGCGCGCGCACGTGCCACGCCGCGTGCAGCCCCTCGTCGCGGCCGCGCACCTGCTCGGCCACCTCGATCGCCGCCCCGCACCGCCCGGCCAGCTCGGCCCCGATCGCCGACAGCGCCGGCACCTCCGCGGCCCCGTGCATCAGCAACAGCTTGAGCCGGGGCGAGCGCGCCAGCCACGCGTGGAGCGACGCCGTCCCCTCGGCCGTGCGGATCGTCCCCGGCGGCACGCGGTCGCCGGCCCGCGGCGCCGGGCGCGGCCACCCGCGGGCGTCGACCGCCGCCGCGCTCGCGCGGTACGTCAGCTGCGTCTGCGACATCGCCAGCGCCATCTTCCGCTGCAGCGGGCGGACGCCGACGAACATCCGGATCGCCGCCCGGCGCAGCCACATCTTCGCCGGCGCCCGCGTCATCGCCCGCTGGAACAGCGCGTCGGTCAGCGCCAGCGTGCGCGCCGCGATCGGGTGCCGCTCCGCGTCGTAGCTGCCGAGCAGCGCCGCGCCCGCCGCCCCGCGGGCCGCCAGCGCCAGCTTCCACGCCAGGTTGAACGCGTCCTGGATCCCCGTGTTCATCCCCTGCCCGCCCGCCGGGCTGTGGATGTGCGCCGCGTCGCCCGCCAGGAACACCCGCCCGACCTGCATCGTCGGCGTCATCCGGCGGTGCAGGCGGAAGCGGATGATCCACTCCGGGTCGACCAGCTCCGTCCCCGGCATCACCTCGTCGACGAGCGCCTGGAACCGCGCGAGCGTCGGCTCCGGATCGTCCGCACTCGCCCCGAGTACGAAGATCCGGTGGCGCCCGCGCGGCAACGGCAGCATCACGCACACCCCCTCGTCGCGGAGGAACCCGAACGCCGTGCCCGCCGGGATCTCCGGGCGGACCTTCAGGTCTGCCTGATCGAACATGTCCTCGTAGGCAGCCCCCTCGAAGGGCAGCCCGAGCCCGTGGCGGACCGCGCTGTGGGCCCCGTCGCAGCCGACCAGCCAGCGCGCCGCGATCGTCTCCTCCGCCCCGCCGTCCCGCGTCACCGCCGCGACGACCTGCCCGTCCGCCTCGCGGAAGCTCGCCAGCGCCGTCTCGCGCTCGACCCGCCCGCCGAGCCGCCCGAGCTGCGCCTCGAGCAGCTGCTCGGTGGTGCTCTGGTCGAGCATCGCCGGCTTCGGCACGTCCGTGAGGTCGCCGAACGCCAGCACCCCGAGCTCGCGCCGCTGGTGGATCAGCCGCACCCGCACGATCGGCTGGCTCGCCGCCTCGACCGTATCGCGCAGCCCCATCGCCTCGAACACCTCGCGCGTCCGCGCGTGGATGACCAGCGCCTTCGAGTGCACGCTCGCGCTCTTCCCGCGGTCGATCACGCGCACCCGCAACCCGTGACGGATCAGCTCGCAGGCCATCGTCAGCCCCGTCGGGCCCGCTCCCACGACCAGCACATCGATCGGCTCCATGACACCCTCCTCTTGGAAGTGAGTACTCACTCACACTAACCGAAGCCTCGCCAGCTTGCAAGTGAGCGCTCACTCATCTCATCCTCTCGCCCGTGGCCGAGCACGACGACGAACCCCGGGGAGCCGAGCGGATCCTGCGCGCCGCGATCGATGTGATCGCCGAACGAGGCTTCCGCGGCGCTGCGACCAGCGAGATCGCCCGGCGGGCCGGCGTCGCCGAGGGCACGATCTTCCGCCACTTCAAGACCAAGCAGGTCCTGCTCACCCACATCGTCGAGCCGTTCGTCCAGCGCGTCCTCGCCCCGCTGGCCCTGCGCGACGTCCAGCGCCTGCTCGGCGACGACTACCCGAGCTTCGCCGACTTCCTGCGGGCCTTCACGCGCAACCGCCTCGACGTCGCCCGCGCCAACCTCCCGATCCTCCGGATCATCCTGCAAGAGGTCCCGCTCAACCCCGAGCTGCAGGCGATGATGGTCCGCCACATCGGCGCCCAGCTGTTCCCGCAGATGCTGGCGATCATCCGCCGCCACCAGGTCCGCGGCGAGCTGCGCGACGATCCCCCGGAGGCGATCCTCCGCGTCACGATCAGCGCCTTCGGCGGCTACGTGATCACCCGCCACATGTTGCTGCCCGACCGCGCCTGGGACGACGACGCCGAGATCGAGCGGATGATCCGCGTCATCGTCCGTGGCTTCGCCCCCGACCCACCGGCCTGACCCCACGCGCGCGCAACCTCGCGGCCCCGTGCGGGAGGGATGTGATGTCGCGGATCCGGCTTGCGGGCGCGGGCGTGCTGGCACGGTCCCCAGCCTGGCCCACGCGCCGACGCGGACGCGCTCGCGGCTGCCCGCCTCGCCGCCCGCCGCGGACCGTCTGGCCCCCGCGCGTGTGGCCGCAACCACCGCGCCGCGCCCCCGATCTGTCCCTCCGGTCATCCGCGCCTTCGCGTGCTACCCTCCCGCGGATGTCGCTCGGGCTCCCGCCGCCGCGCCGCTACCTCCCGGCCGCGGTGCGCCTCGACCGGCTCGCCGACCTCGAGGCCTGCTACGAGGAGCTCGCCGCCCGCCCGCTCCCGCCGGACGACCCGTGGACCCTCGAGCAGTGGCTCGTCGACTGGTCCGAGCTCGAGAGCCACCTCGCCGAGGATCAGGCGCGCAAGCAGATCGCCATGTGTCGCCGCGTCGACGACCACGAGGCCGAGCGCGCCTACCTCGCGATCGTCGACCTGCTCGCCCCGCGCTGCAAGCCGCTGCGCGACCTCCTGACCCGCCGCCTCGTCGACCACCCCGCCGCCGCGCGCCTGCCCCCCGCGACGCACGCCTGCGCCCTCCGCACGCTGCGCGCCCGCGCCGACCTCTACCGCCCCGCACTCGCCCCGCTCGAGGCCGCCGAGCAGCACCTGTGCGCCGAGTACCAGCGCCTGCGCGGCGGCATGTCGATCGCCTGGGACGGCCGCGCCCGCCCGCTCGAGGTCGTCGAGCGCGACCAGGACGACCCCGACCGCGCCCGCCGCGAGGCCGCCTGGCGCGCCGTCGCCGATCGCTTCCTGGCCGAAAAGCCAGCCTTCGACGACCTCTTCGGCCGCATGCTGACCAACCGGCGCGCCCAGGCGCGCGCGGCCGGCCTGCCCGACTACCGCGCCTACCGCTTCCGCCAGCTCGGCCGCTTCGACTACGGCCCGGCCGAGTGCCTCGCCCTGCACGCCGCGATCGAGGCCGAGGTCGTCCCGCTGGCCGCCGAGCTGCTCGCCCGCCGGGCGGCCGCGCTGGGCCTCGCGCGCGCGCGCCCGTGGGATCTCGCCGCCCCGGTCGGCGCGACCAGCCCCCCGTTCACCCGCGAGGAGGAGCTGATCGCCGGCTGCGCGGCCGCGATCGACGCCGTCGACCCCGAGCTCGGCCGCCAGTTCGCCGGGCTCGCGAGACATGGCCTTTTGGACCTGATGTCCCGGCCAGGCAAGGCCCCCGGCGGCTTCCAGGCCAACCTCGAGGCGACCGGCCTGCCCTTCATCTTCACCAACGCGGTCGGCCGACACGACGACCTGTTCACGGTGCTGCACGAGGCCGGCCACGCCTTCCACGCGATCGCCTGCGCGCGCGACCCGCTGATCTGGAACCGGAGCCCGCCGATCGAGTTCTGCGAGCTCGCGAGCCTGACGATGGAGCTGCTCGCCGGCGCCCACCTGCACGCGTTCTACGACGCGGAGGGGCGCGTCCGCGCGCTGCGCCGGCAGCTCGAGCAGCTGGTCCTGTTCCTGCCGTTCTGCGCCGCCCTCGACGCGTTCCAGCACTGGGCCTACACCGACCCCGCCGCCGAGGACCCGGCCGCGCGCGACGCCGCCTGGCTGGCGCTCCACCGGCGCACGCACCCGGCCGTCGACTGGTCTGGCCTCGAGGACATCTGCGCCGCCGGCTGGCAACGCAAGCTGCACGTGTTCGAGGTCCCGTTCTACTACATCGAGTACGCGATCGCCGGCCTCGGGGCGCTGCAGCTGTACGGCCGCTACCTCGCCGACCCGGCCGCGACGGTCGCCGCCTACCGCCGCGCGCTCGCCCTCGGCGCCCGCGCCCCGCTGCCCGATCTGTTCGCCGCCGCCGGCCTGTCCTGGTCGATCGACCGCGCGACCGTCCGCGAGGCGACGGGCCTGTGCCGCCGTCTGCTCGATCTTTGAAGCCTGTCCTCTCGGACATCTTGCACGGCCACGAGCACGCTCGCGCGCGATTCGCGTCGCGCGCACGGCCGTCGATCCGCTTCGATCGTGCGCACGGCCGTCGATCCGCTTCGATCGTGCGCACGGCCGTCGATCCGCGGCGACCGTCGCGCGCACGGACATCGATCCGCGGCGACCGTCGCACGGCGCGGGCGGGTTCCGGATGGAAACGCGGCGAGGGTCGCGGGGCCGGTGTCGGGGGCGCCCGTCCGGCTCAAACAGTCCTCGCCCTTCGGGAGAGGCCCGGGTGCTTCGCGGCGGCGATCGGCTCGGGCTGCGGAACTCGCCGGCCAGGCGCCCCCGACCCCGTCCTCGGGAGCTCTCTTGGGAAGACAAGAGTCGGCTCCGCCGAGATCCGGAACCCGCCCGCGCCTGAAACCACGGCCCCGGTGACCCGAAGGACAAAAATCCCCGCGTCCGCAAACTCCGTGAGCACGACCGCACGCTCGCATCCGCCCTTCCGAAGTTCTGAACATCCGCCGACTCGCCGCACAGACTTACTGCCCGAAGCGTCATGACCATGAGGTCCTGTTCTCAAGGACACGACAAGAAGCCTCTGCTCCAACCCCACGACACCTCTCCTCCGCCACTCGCAACGCCCGCTCCAACCCCACGACGCCCCTCCTCCGCGACTCGCAGCACCCGGACCTGCCCTCTTCGCCCCCCGCGCCACCGAGACCTCTGCTCAGGCGCGACCGGGCCCCGGTCCTCGGCCAAGCCGACCGTTTCCGCCCAAAGAGAGCTCCCGAGGACGGGGTCGGGGGCGCCTGGCCGGCGAGTTCCGCAGCCCGAGCCGATCGCCGCCGCGAAGCACCCGGGCCTCTCCCGAAGGGCGAGGACTGTTTGAGCCGGACGGGCGCCCCCGACACCGGCCCCGCGACCCTCGCCGCGCCTCGGGCCGGGGCCCGGTCGCGCCGTGCGACGCCCTCTGCGCCACCACGCCCCCGAGCCGCCTCGAAGCACCCGCGAGGACTGCTTGAACCCGAGCCGCCTCGAAGCACCCGCGAGGACTGCGAGCCGCCTCGACGCACCCCGACCTCGGTTATGCTCCGATCGAGGATCGATGCTGACCGAAGTCCGCCCCGACGACGACCTCTTCAGCTGGCTCGCGCGCACCGCCGGCGACGACGCGCGGTATCGCAAGCTCGTCGGCGCCGCCAACGAGTTCAAGGAGGGCGACGCCGCGCTCGGCCTCGCCGCTGCCGACCTGGCCGAGCGGACAGCCGCCCGCGCCCTCCTCGCGCGCACCCGCGTCGGCGACCTCGTCGCCCGCCCCCTCTTCCGCGACGACCTCCACGACACCCTCCTCGCCGGCCTCGATCCGCACATCACCGCCCACCTCGCCCCCTGGTCCTTGGGCCAGCTCAAGACCTTCCTCCTCACCGCCGACCCCTCCGCCGTTCACCCGATCCTCCCCGGCCTCGCCAGCGACCTCGTCGCCTGCCTCGTCAAGCTGATGACCGACGCCGAGCTGACCGCCCTCGGCGCCCGCCTCTTCCACCCGCTCCCTGGCGGCGACCTCGGCGGCCCCGGCCACCTCGGCGCCCGGATCCAGCCCAACAGCCCCACCGATCACCCCGACGACATCCGCTGGCAGGTCTTCGACGGCTGGTCCTACGGCGTCGGCGACATCGTCCTCGGCACCAACCCCGTCTCCTCCGACCCGCGCTCGGTCGCCGCCGTCGAGGCTGCCCTCTGGGACATCCTGCGGACCTTCGGCCTCGAGGACACCCTCCCGCACTGCGTCCTCGCCCACATCGACGTCCAGGCCGAGGTCGAACGCGCGCACCCCGGAACCACCGGCATCTGGTTCCAGAGCATCGCCGGCTCCGACGACGCCAACGCCACCTTCGGCCTGACCACCGCCGGCCTGCGCGCCCACGCGGCCGCGCGGGCCGGCCGCTATGGCCTGTACTTCGAGACAGGTCAAGGCGCCGACTTCACCAACGGCCACGGCAAGGGCGTCGACATGGTCGTCCACGAGGCGCGCAAGTACGGCCTCGCGCGCCTGCTCCGCGCCGACGTCGCCGAGGCCCAGCGCCGCGCCGGCCGCCCGGCCGATCCGTGGGTCCACGTCAACGACGTCGCCGGCTTCATCGGCCCCGAGGTCTTCCGCACCCGCGAGCAGCTCGTCCGCTGCTGCCTCGAGGACATCGTCATGGCCAAGCTGCACGGCCTGACGATCGGCCTCGACGTCTGCGCCACCTTGCACATGGACATCGGCCTCGACGACCTCGACTGGTGCCTCGACCGGATCGTCCCGGCCTGCCCCGCCTACCTCATGGCGCTGCCGACCAGGAACGACCCGATGCTCAGCTACCTGACGACCGCCTTCCAGGATCACGTCCGGCTGCGCGACCGCTTCGGCACCCGCGTCGGCGCCCGCATGTTCGCCTTCTTTCGTGACCGCCTCGGCGTCCTCGACGCGCGCGGCGCCCCGACCGCGCGCTTCGGCGACCCCGTCTGGGTCTACTTGCAATATTGCCGCGCCCGCGGCGACGACCGCCCCGCCGACGCGATCACCGCCGAGGGCCGCGCCCGGATCGCCGCCGTGCGCGACCGCGGCGTCCCGATCGCCGAGGGCCACGGCGACCGACCGTGGGACCTCGCGCCCGAGCTCGACCGCGAGATCCGCGACCTCGTCGTCGACGCCAAGGCCAGCCTGCGCGCCGAGCTCGCCCCCGACTTCTTGCGCAAGATCCCGCGCGTCCTCGTCCTGCGCACCCGCGCCGCCGATCGCGACGACTACATCCTCCACCCGACCGCCGGCGAGTCGCTGGCCCCCGACGCCCTCCCGCACCTGGATGACCTCAAGGCCAGGTACGCCGGCGCCCACCTCGTCCAGCTCCTCGTGTCCGACGGCCTCAACGCCCGCGCCGTCACCGACGACGATCACCTCTTCCCGTACCTCGAGGCCCTGCGCGCCCACCTCGACGCCGCCGGCCTCTCGCTCGCGCCCGACATCCCCGTCCTGATCGGCGGCCGCGTCCGCGCCGGCTACGCCCTCGGCGCCCGCCTGTTCGCCGGCCTCCCCGGCCCGCGCGCGCTGGTCCACGTCATCGGCGAGCGCCCCGGCACCATGCACCACGCCTTCTCGATCTACATCACCGCCGCCCCCGGCGACCTCTGGGCGACCCCCGGCGCGATCGACCACCCGCGGACCCGCGTGATCTCCGGCGTCGCCGACACCGCCTACCGGCCCGCCGACGCCGCCCGCGAGACCTCCTCGATCCTCGCGGACATGCTCCGCGGAGCATGACCTCGCGCGCAGGTCCGCGGATCCGCCGGTTGCGACCTCGGCCTCGCGGTTCGCCGGACGTCCCGGTCGATCCTCGCATCGCCGCCTCGCCGGCGACCATGGACCCGGCGCGGCCTCCTGGTCTCCCCGCGGATCGCACCTCCGGCGCCGCGCGCCCGCCGACCGCCGCCCCCCACTTGTCACGAGCGCGCGCGAGGGCGCATCCTCTCGCCCATGTCGCCCCGCTGGCTCCTCCTCGCCGCGCTCCTCGCCTGCAAGCCCGCCGCCGGGCCCGCCACCGCGCCGGTCGATCAGCCCGCCACCGCCGCGCCGGCCCCCTCGGTCGCCTGGCGCGACCCGCCGCCGGTCGATCGCGACAAGCTCCGCCAGCACCTCGCCTTCCTCGCCGACGACGCCCAGGAGGGCCGCCCCCCGGGCACTGCGGCCGACCTGCGGGTCCAGGATCACGTCGAGCGGGCCTTCCGGGCCGCCGGCCTCAAACCTGGCTTCAAGGACACCTACCGCCAGATCTTCAGCTTCGTCGACGGCGTCCGCCTCGTGCCCGGCAAGGACAGCGCGCTCGACGTCGGCGGCCGGCCGATCCCGCACGACCTCGTCCCCTTCGCCCGCAGCACCGACGCCCCGCTCGTCGCCCCGCTCGTCTACGTCGGCTACGGGATCCCGGGCGACGCGCCGGACAGCGGCGACTACGCCGGGATCCTCGACAAGGTCAAGGGCGCGATCGTCGTCGCCCGCGGCGGCGCCCCGAACGACCCCCACCTCGACCCGACCAAGACGCGCGCCGCCTCCAAGGTGATCGCCGCGCGCGACCGCGGCGCCGCCGGCTTCATCCTCTGGGAGCCCGACGCCGACGTCCCGTACCCCAACCACGGCGAGGCCAACGACCTCCAGCTGCCCGCGCTGACCGTCGCCAAGTTCGGCACGCGCGAGCTCCTGCAGGCCTTCGGCAAGCGCGGCAAGGTCACCGCCGAGGACCCGCACGCCGGCCTCAAGCCCGGCGCCGTCGCCAGGAAGTCCGCCAAGCTCCACAGCCCCGTCGAGCGGATCACCCTCAACACCGCCAACGTCGCCGGCCTGCTCCCGGGGACAGGTCGGGGCCGCCTCGTCGTCGGCGCGCACATGGATCACCTCGGCAAGGGCACCAGCAGCTCGCTCGCCCCCGGCGTCCGCGCGATCCACAACGGCGCCGACGACAACGCCTCAGGCGTCGCGGCGATGCTCGTGCTCGCCGCCGCGCTCGCCGAGATCCCCGCCGAACTGCGCCCCTACGACATCCAGTTCGTCGCCTTCGCCGCCGAGGAGCGCGGCCTCTACGGCTCCAAGCGGGCCGTCGAGGCGATGACCCCCGACGAGAAGAAGGCCGTCCGCGCGATGCTCAACTTCGACATGGTCGGCCGGCTGCGCGAGCAGAGCCTCGTCGTCGTCGGCACCGGCACCAGCGGCGCCTGGCCCGGCTTGCTCGAGCGTGCCGCCCGCGACCCCGTCGACCCGGGCAAGAGCCTCCTGATCAAGCCGAGCGAGGACGGCTTCGGCGCCTCCGACCAGGCCAGCTACTACGCCGCCGACATCCCGGTGCTCCACTTCTTCAGCGGCACCCACGACGACTATCACAAGCCGAGCGACGACCTCGACAAGATCAACGTCGACGGCGCCGCGCGGATCGCCGACCTCGCCGCCCGCCTCGTCGCGATCCTGCAGCGCGAGCAGCCGGCGATCGACTTCCGCAAGGTCGCCCAGGCCGCCCCGCGGTCCGGCGGCTTCCGGGTCTCGCTCGGCACCGTCCCCGACTACGCCGCCCAGGCCGACGGCCTCAAGCTCGACGGCGTCAAGCCGGGCAGCCCGGCCGAGGCCGCCGGCATGCGCAAGGGCGACATCATCGTCAAGCTCGGCGCCCGCGAGATCCACAACATGGACGACTACATGGCCAGCTTCGGCGAGCTCCAGCCCGGCGTCGCCGTCCCGGTCGTCATCCTCCGCGAAGGCGCCCGCCTCGAGCTCTCGATCACCCCGGCTGCCCCGACCCGCCGCTGAGCCCCCATCCGCACGGCCCTCGCCCCACGGGCTCCGCTCCCAAGGACGCGGGGCCCGAGAAGCTCGGGTGGGCGCGTCTCCGGGGCGGCTCCGCGGGAGGCGCAAAGGACATAGTTCAAGAGCCCTGTCTCGAACGCCAGGCGGACCGCCTGAGCGCCCGCCATGGTCTCCGCCCCGCCGGCGTCCCGCGTCCCCTCCCGACGCAAACCCGCCCCGAGCACTCTCGCAACGCAGCCCGTCGAGCCTCGAGTCCACCGCGAGCGCGAGCACCAGGCTCGCCCCCGCCCGCGGAGCGATCTCGCCCGTCGCGTGTGCTCGCCCACACGTCGCCGCGGACCCCTGCTCGCGGCCCGCCGACCGCGGACGGCGTTGCCCGCGCGCCCGGCCCGCTGGTATATGCACCGCGGACCCGCCTAGGGGGAAAAGATCGCTATGTCACGCCGCAACAAGATCACGATCGTGGGCGCCGGCAACGTCGGAGCCACCGCCGCGCACTGGGCCGCCCAGAAGCACCTTGGCGACATCGTCCTCGTCGACATCGTCAACGGTGTCCCGCAGGGCAAGGCGCTCGACCTCGCCGAGAGCGCCCCGGTGATGGGCTTCGACCTCAAGATCGTCGGCAGCAACGGCTACGACGAGACCGCCGGAAGCGACGTCGTCGTGATCACGGCCGGCGTCCCGCGCAAGAAGGACCCGGTGACCGGCAAGTTCACCAGCCGCGACGAGCTGGTCGAGATCAACCGCAAGATCGTCGGCGGCGTCACCCGCGAGATCGCCAGCCGCTCGCCGGACGCGATCCTGATCTGCGTCTCGAACCCGCTCGACGCGATGTGCCACGTCATGTACGCCGAGTCGGGCTTCCCGAAGCAGCGCGTGATCGGCATGGCGGGCGTGCTCGACACCGCGCGCTACAAGTACTTCATCAGCGAGGCGCTCGGCGTCAGCGTCGACGACATCCACGGCATGGTGCTCGGCGGCCACGGCGACACCATGGTCCCGCTGCCCTCGCACACCTCGGTCGCCGGCATCCCGCTGACCGAGCTGCTGCCGCAGGACAAGATCGACGCGATCATCCAGCGCACCCGCGGCGGCGGCGGCGAGATCGTCGGCCTGCTCGGCTACTCCGGCTACTACGCCCCGGCCGCGGCCACGATCGCGATGGTCGAGGCGATCGTCCGCGACCGCAAGCGCGTGCTCCCGTGCGCCGCGCTGCTGCAGGGCGAGTACGGCTACAGCGACCTCTTCATCGGCGTCCCCTGCGTCCTCGGCGCGGGCGGCATCGAGAAGGTGATCGAGATGAACCTCGGCCAGAAGGAGAAGGACATGCTCGAGGTCTCCGCCAAGGCGGTGCGCGAGCTGGTCGCCCTCCTGCCCTACGGGAAAGGTCAGGCGAGCTGATGAAGATCCACGAGTACCAGGGCAAGGAGCTGCTGCGCAACCTCGGCGTCCCGGTCCCGCTCGGCGGCGTCGCGTTCTCGGCCGGCGAGGCCAAGCTGGTCGCGGCCGACCTGATCCAGCGCACCGGCACCAGCGTCGTCGTCGTCAAGTCGCAGATCCACGCCGGCGGGCGCGGCAAGGGCCGCTTCGTCGAGCACCCGGATCTCGGCGGCGTCAAGGTCGTCCGCAGCGCCGACGACGCCAGCCAGCTCGCCGAGAAGATGCTCGGCAGCACGCTCGTCACGATCCAGACCGGCCCCGAGGGCAAGAAGGTCCAGCGGCTGCTCGTCGAGCAGGGCATCAGCATCGCGCGCGAGCTGTACGTCGGCATGACGCTCGACCGCGCGACCGGCCGGACCACCGTCATGGCCTCGACCGAGGGCGGCATGGAGATCGAGGAGGTCGCCGCGCACACCCCGGAGAAGATCCTCAAGGAGACGATCGACCCGGCCGTCGGCCTGATGCCGTTCCAGGCGCGCAAGCTCGCGTTCGGGCTCGGCCTCCAGGACCCGGTCGCCCCGCGCTTCGTCAAGTTCCTGCTCGCGCTCGCGGCCGCGTACGACCGCCTCGACTGCTCGCTGCTCGAGGTCAACCCGCTGATCATCACCGCCGACGGTCAGGTCCTCGCGCTCGACGCGAAGGTCAACTTCGACGACAACGCGATGTTCCGCCACAAAGAGCTCGAGGAGCTGCGCGATCCCAACGAGGAGGATCCGAGCGAGCTCGAGGCCAAGAACTGGGACCTCAGCTACGTCAAGCTCGACGGCGACATCGGCTGCATGGTCAACGGCGCCGGCCTGGCGATGGCGACGATGGACATCATCAAGTACGTCGGCGCCAAGCCGGCGAACTTCCTCGACGTCGGCGGCGGCGCGACCGCCGAGCGCGTCACCGCGGCGTTCAAGATCATCACCCGCGACCCCAACGTGAAGGGGATCCTGGTCAACATCTTCGGCGGCATCATGAAGTGCGACACGATCGCCACCGGGGTGATCGCCGCCGTCCGCGAGGTCGGCCTGCAGGTCCCGCTGGTCGTCCGCCTCGAGGGCACCAACGTCGAGCTCGGCAAGAAGATGCTCGACGACAGCGGCCTCGCAATCACCACCGCCAGCAGCCTGCGCGACGCAGCCACCAAGATCGTGGAGATGGTCAAGCCATGAGCGTCCTCGTCGACAAGAACACCCGCCTGATCGTCCAGGGCATCACCGGCAAGGTGGGCCTGTTCCACGCCGAGCAGTCGCTCGCCTACGGCACCCAGGTCGTCGGCGGCGTCACCCCGGGCAAGGGCGGCGACAAGGTCCTCGGCGGCCGGGTCCCCGTCTTCGACACCGTCCAGGACGCCGTCCGCCAGACCGGCGCCAACGCCTCGGTGATCTTCGTCCCGCCGCCGTTCGCCGCCGACGCGATCATGGAGGCGGCCGACGCCGAGGTCCCGCTGATCGTGTGCATCACCGAGGGCATCCCGGTGAACGACATGATCAAGGCCAAGCGGTTCATGCAGGGCAAGCCCGGCTCGCGCCTGATCGGCCCCAACTGCCCGGGGATCATCACCCCCAAGCAGTGCCGGATCGGCATCATGCCCGGGTACATCCACACCCCGGGTCGGATCGGCGTCGTCTCGCGGTCGGGCACCCTCACCTACGAGGCCGTCCACCAGTTGACCACCCTCGGCCTCGGCCAGAGCACCGCGATCGGCATCGGCGGCGACCCGGTCAACGGCACCAACTTCGTCGACTGCCTGCGCCTGTTCCAGGACGACCCCGAGACCGAGGGCATCATCATGATCGGCGAGATCGGCGGCTCGGCCGAGGAAGACGGCGCCGCGTTCATCCAGCAGCACGTCACCAAGCCGGTCGTCGGCTTCATCGCCGGCGTCACCGCGCCCCCGGGCAAGCGCATGGGCCACGCCGGCGCGATCATCTCGGGCGGCAAGGGCACGGCCGACGCCAAGCTGGCGGCCCTGCGGGCGGCCGGCGTCACGATCGCCGAGACCCCGTCCGACCTCGGCTCCACCATGGCCCGGGTCATCGGCGCCCGCACGCAGGCCTGAGCCAGCCCTCGTGTGGCCTCCCGACGGCGGGTCCTGCGGCATGCAGGCCCGCCGTCCTCGCGACCAGGCCTCGATCGTCCGGGCTTCGATTGCCCACTTTGTAATCTGAGCAACGTTTCGCCAACTCGACGCATCCGCATCACAACGATCGGTTCACCGCGCCAAGTGAGAGTTCCGGCGCGAGCGCGCGCTTGCACTTCCGCGCGGACGCGCCTACCGTCCGGCCATGCGCAGACTAGGATGGCTGCTCACGCTGGCCGCTTGCACCGGCCCGACGGTCGGCACGACGACCAACACGTCGATGTTGACGGGCGGCGACGACGAGACGACCACGACCCAGGGCTCCGGGATCCAGACCGTCACGGGCGCGAACACGACGACCCCGGCGGACACCGATCAGACGGGCGGCACGACCGGCGCGGACACGACCGGCACGACCGCGGGCGGCACCGACAGCGCGGGTTCGACCGGGTCGGGCTCGACCGGCTCGACCGGCCCGGTCGGCGAGTGCGGCAACGGCATCGTCGAGGGCGCCGAGGAGTGCGACGACGGCAACGCCGACGACACCGACGAGTGCACCAGCCAGTGCCGTCCCCCGTCCTGCGGCGACGCGATCGTCCAGAAGGGCGAGGACTGCGACGACGGCAACGACATCGACACCGACGACTGCACGAACGCCTGCCTGGTCGCCGCCTGCGGCGACGGCGTCGTCCACGAGGGCGTCGAGGAGTGCGACGACGGCGACCTCGACGACAGCGACGCCTGCCTGAGCAACTGCAAGGAGGCGATCTGCGGCGACGGCTACACGCACGCCGGCGTCGAGGCGTGCGACGACGCCTTCAACGACGGCGACTACGGCGGCTGCATGCCCGGCTGCACCAAGCTCGCCCCGTACTGCGGCGACAAGATCATCACCAAGATCGACCTCGACTACCCCAAGGGCTACGAGTACTGCGACGGCGCCGGCCCGTACATGGGCATCGGCTGCACCAACCAGTGCCTCTACAACTTCTCGCAGGTCACCCAGCTGTTCTGCGCCGGCAACTGCTCGTGGGGCGGCCCGTCCGGCTGCGACCAGGCCGACGCCGACATCTTCTGCAAGCTGAAGACCGGCAAGCCGACCGCCAAGGCGACCTCCTTCCAGCGCGGCCTGCCGACCGACGCGGGCGGCTTCCCCTGCCCCAACCTCGGCCAGCCGGTCAAGCTCGACGGCGTGGACCCGCGCATCAACCTCGGCCCGATCCCCGAGTTCGGCCTCGGCCAGACCACCGTCTTCTACCAGTTGACCAAGATCCTGACGTCCCACGGCGCGCCGCCCAACTCGGTGATCCTCGGCAACACCCTGCAGTGCACCTTCTGAGCCCGCGCGCGGGAGTTGCGGACCGCCGGGCCCGGGCCGGCGCGCGCGCACGCGTCCCGCCCTGGGCGACCGCCGGCCGCACCTCTGCCGACAGGTCGGACCCGGGCGGTCGTTTTGCGGCTAGACTCCGCGGGCCGTGACGGGACTGCTCCGCTTCGAGACCTTCACCAGCCGCGCCGTCCAGGAACGCCTGGCCCGCCTCGAGCTGCCGTTCAACCAATACGGCATGGATCCCTTCGGGATCTCCCGCAAGCACCTCGGCGTCTTCTACTCGATGCTCGAGGTGTTCTACAAAGACTACTTCCGGGTCCAGTGCTTCGGCGTCGAGAACGTGCCCGAGCGCGGCGCCGGCATGCTCGTCGGCAACCACTCGGGCGGCCTGCCGGTCGACGGCGGCATGGTCCTCGCCTCGCTGTTCTTCGCGCCCGAGCGGCCGCGGCACGCGACCGGCATGGTCGAGAAGTTCGCGCAGAGCTGGCCGTTCGTGTCCGAGTGGTTCTCGCGCGTCGGCCAGCTGCCCGGCCTGCCCGAGCACGCCGTCCGCCTGCTGCAGGACGGCCGCCTCTTGATGGTCTTCCCCGAGGGCGCCCGCGGCACCGGCAAGCTCTACAAGGATCGCTACCGCCTCTGTCAGTTCGGCACCGGCTTCATGCGGATCGCCCTGCAGACCGGCGCGCCGATCGTCCCGTTCGCGTTCATCGGCGGCGAAGAGGCGCTGCCGACCGTCTACCACGCCAAGACCCTCGCCAGGCTCGTCGGCGCCCCCTACTGGCCGGTCCCGCCGTACCTCCTGCCGCTGCCGCTGCCGCTCGGCTGCGAGATCCACTACGGCAAGCCGATGCACTTCGAGGGCACCGGCAACGAGCCCGACGAGGTGATCGAGGGGTACGTCGAGCAGGTCAAGAGCGTCGTCGAGCTGCTGGTCGTCCGCGGGTGCGCGCTGCACCGCGAGCGCCAGCGCGGCGGCGTCGCGCCCGATCGCGGAGCTGAACCATGACCATGAAGGTCCTGATCACCGGCATCAACGGCGCCCACGCGCGCATGGTCGCCCTGCGGCTGCGCGCGCGCGGCTGCCAGATCCTCGGCATCGACCGCCGCCCCTGGCCCGACGCGCCCGACGGCGTGCAGGTGTTCCAGACCGACGTCCGCAAGCGCCCCGCGGCCGACGTGTTCCGCCAGCACCGCCCCGACGTCGTCGTCCACATGGCGACGATCACCCACTTCACGGCCAGCGCCGAGGAGCGGCTGCGGATCAACCTCCACGGCACGCGCCTCGTGTTCGAGTACTGCCACGAGTTCGGCGTCAAGCAGGCGGTGTTCGTCGGCCGCCACACGATCTACGGCGCCGCCCCCGACGCGCCGCTGTACCGCACCGAGGACGAGCCGCCGCTCGCCGTCTCGACCTTCCCCGAGCTGGCCGACCTCGTCGCCGCCGACCTCTACGCCGGCACCGCGCTGTGGCGCTGGCCGGGCCTCAAGACCGCCGTCCTGCGCCTGGTCTACATGCTCGGCCCGACCCGCCGCGGCACCCTCGCCAGCTTCCTCGACGGCCCGCGCGTGCCGATGATCCTCGGCTTCGACCCGCTGTTCCACTTCATGCACGACGAGGACGGCGTCGACGCGATCGTCGCCGCGGTCGACCACCAGCTCAGCGGCGTCTACAACGTCGCCGGCCCGCCGCCGGTGCCGCTGTCGATCCTGGCCCGCGGGACAGGCCGCCAGTCGATCCACATCCCCGAGCCGCTGTTCAAGTACAGCGCGGGCCGGTTCGGCCTGCCGTACCTGCCCCCGGGCGCGGTCGCGCACATCAAGCACCCGATCGTCGTCGACGCCTCGGCCTTCCGCCGCGCGACCGGCTTCGAGCACAAGCACGACGCCCACGACGTGATGGTCAGCTTCCGCGAGGCCTGAGCGCGGGCCTGCCGTCTCGCGGCGCGGGCCTGCTTCATCTCGCGGCGCGGGCCTGCTCCGTCTCGCGGCGCTGGACTTGCTCTGTCGCGCTCGCCGGGTTCCCTCATGGCCGTGCTCGGCGCCCGCACGTCGATGAAGACATGTCTCGAAAGACATCAGGGAACCGCCGCCCCCCGGACCGCTGCGTCCCCACATCGGCCACAGACCGCCACCGAGCCCCGCAGCGCTCAGTGCCCGCGATAGGGCTCCGGGCTGTAGCGCAGCAGCGCCACCTCGAACGCCTCGAAGTGCTCCGCCAGCAGCTCGACGCGGCGGGCCAGCGCTGCCGGGTCGGCCGGCGCCAGCGCGGCCCTCGCATCGATCTTCTCTGGCGCGTCCGCCTGCTCGGCGGCGCGGACCAGCGCCTCGCCGAGCAGCACCGCCTCGACCTCGCGGGTCGACAGTCCCAGCCGCGCCAGCACCTCCTGCTCGGCCGGTCCGAGCTCGCGCACGCTCGTGATCCACGTCCAGACCCACGAATCGATCGCCGAGTCGCCGGGCGCGGCGGCCTCGACGGCGAGCCGGAGCGCGCGTGTCTCTCGGGCCAGGTCGGCGAGCCGGTCGGGCAGGTGGCCGACGGCGAGCGCCGGATCGGCGCCGGCCTCGACCTGGCGCTCCATCAGCCAGCCCGGCCGGGCGAGCGCGCCGGAGAACGACGCGAACGCGAGCGTGGCGACGAGACTGGTGAAAAACACCAACTCGAGCGGGTCAAAGGCCCCACGGACGAGCGCCGTGACGATCACCCCGACGGTCGAGAGAGCGGCCCAGATCACAAGGATGATCGCCCGGCGTCGCCGTTCGAGCCGACGGACCTCGAGCGCCGCTGCGACGCGCTGGTAGCGGGCCGTGCGCGTCTGCGCTCGGCTCACCAACGCCGCCGTATCGCCCCGCTCCGCCGCCATCGGCCTGCAGCAGGTTAGACCACCCGAGCCCCGCGCGGCAGCCCCTGGGTCCTTCGTCCCCCGCTGAAGCGGCTTGCGGTCCGGGGCGGTTCGTCGCACCCTCCGCTCGCGCCGGCGAACTTTCGTGGCACGACTGGACGGCGTTAGAATCCGTGTCCCCGCGCCGGTCTACGGCACACCCCCATCGTCCGCATGCAGGAGACCCCCATGACCCAGGCCGATCGCCCCCTCTCGGAACGCCTCCCCCGCCGTCGTCGCAACCGACTCGCCGTGGCCGCAGCCGCCCTCGGCGCGACCCTCCTCGGCGGCGCGCTGACGCCGACCGAGGCCCAGGCCGGCGGCGTCCCGCGCGTCCTCCGTCCGGGCACCCGCCCGATGCAGTTCCTGTTCGGCTTCGGCCCCGCGTGGGGCATCGGCGGCTCGGCCTACTACTACGGCGGCGCCTACTGGGACGGCTACTGCGGCCCGGGCAACGGCAACAACTGCTTCCGCCGCGGCTGGGGCGGCTACGGCGCCTTCAAGCTGACCCAGGAGTTCAACGGCCACTTCAGCGGCAACGCCTCCGGCCCGGCGCTCGGCGTCCTGCTCAACCAGGAGTTCTCGGGCGGCTATTTCGGCTTCAGCATCGCCCCGAAGTTCACCTACGACATCCAGCCGAAGCGGGACCTCGGCCTCTACATCTCGCCGAACATCTCGTTCGGCTACCAGTTGATGTCGTACCGGCCGTACTACTTCGGCGACTACCTGTTCCGCTACAACTACCACGCCGCCAACCTGCAGTTCGGCATGGCGCTCAAGCTGATGCTCGACGACCGCTGGATCGTCTGGCTGCAGTTCCCGCACTTCGACATGATCATCGGCCCCGGGTACGGCTACGGCTGCGGCGGCCCGGTCTACTGCCCGGCCTTCTTCGCCACCCGCCTCAACCTGCTCGCGGGCGCCGGCGTCTCCTTCTAGCGTCGCGCCCCGCCGCGCGACGAAGCGACCGTGCGGGCCCCCGGTGGGCCCGCACGTCCTCCACCCGCCCGCGGGACGCGCCGCGCGCCCGAGCCGCGAGCCGCCGGGCCGGCTCCTGCTAGCCTCGACGCGTGCCCCTGCTCCCCGAGCACGTCCTCCCGGTCGCCGTCGTCGGCGCCGGCTTCCTCGGCCGGCCCCTCGCCTGCGCCCTCCCTCGACCTGTCCTTGCGACCACGCGCCGTGGGACATGGCCCGACGAACCTGTCCCCGAGGGCATCGACCTCCGCCCGCTCGACGTCCTGGGCGCGGACGAGCCCGCGATCGCGCGCGCCCTCGCCGGCGCGCGCGCCCTCGTCGTCTGCTACGCGCCCGGCCGCGACCAGGACCGCCGCGACCTCTACATCGCCGGCACCCGCCGTCTGCTCGCCGCCGCGGCCGCGCTCCCGCTCGCGCGGCTCGTCTACACCTCCTCGACCTCCGCCCTGCCCGACCGCGACGCCGTGCTCGCCGACGACTGCCCCGACTGGCCGGACGAGCCGCGCGGCCGGGTCCAGCGCGAGGCCGAGGCGCTCGTGATCGACGCCTGCACCGCCCGCGCGCTCCCGTGGACGATCCTCCGGCTCGGCGGCCTCTACGGCCCCGGCCGCGAGCTGTTCCGGATCTACCGCAACAGCCCCGACGCCGTGCTGCCCGGCGACGGCATGCAGCCGACCAACCTGATCCACCGCGACGACGCGGTCCAGGCCGTCCTCGCCGCGCTCGCCCTCCCGCCGACCGTCAGCGCCGTGGTCAACGTCGTCGACGACGACCACGCCCCGCGCCGCGAGATCTTCGCCCGCCTCGCCGCCCAGCGCGGCCTCGCCCCCCCGCGCTGGGAGCTCGAGCCCGCGAGCCCGACCGCGATCGGCAAGCGGGTCGACAACGCGCGCCTGAAGTCGCTCCTCGGCGTCGTGCTCCAGCACCCGCGCCACACCCCGGGGACCCCCTGAGCTTGCACGACGCCCTCCCGTGCTTAAACCCCTGAGCACGCCATGAACGCCAGCGTCGCCGCCGCCGTCACTCACCTCCTCCCCCTCCCGGCCGCCGGCGGCACGCCCGCGCCGTTCGACCTGCGCGAGCTCCAGACCGAGCTCGACCGCCTCGCCGACGAGGCCCTGCGCGCGCGCGACGAGGGCCTCTCGCTGCTGCGGGCCGTCCGCGACCCCCGCTTCCCCGCCCTCCAGGGCTTCCACCAGGGCCTGCGCGACGCCCTCTTCGTCGAGATCCCCGAGGAGCTCGAGCCGTGGGCCCAGGCCGCCACCGACGGCCCCGGCAACAGCCCGCTGCAGCACATGCTCGTCGACTTCGCCCGCGCCGGCGACGACGACCGCCGCAGCGCCCTCCAGGCCGCGCTCGCCGAGTTGCTCGTGTTCGAGGCCGTCCGCCTGCGCCTGTTCGTCACCGCCTTCCGCAGCGACGAGTTCGAGGTCCTCGGCGGCGAGGAGTCCGACGTCGACGCGATCGCCCACGCCGAGGTCCGCGCCCTGCTGCACCTCCCCGAGCTCGGCGACCCCGACGTCCGCCCGCTCAACGTCCTGCTCGCCAGCGCCTCCGTCGCCCTCGCCCGCGACGCCTCCGAGCGCGCCGAGGAGCTCCGCGACACCGGCGAGGACACCCGCGAGGAGCTGCGCATGCGGGCCCGCCTGCGCGCCGCCCTCCGCGAGCTCCGCCTGCCCGAGGCCGTCCTCCTCGAGAACGCCCTCGCCGCCCTCCTCGGCGAGGAGCGCCGCGAGCTGACCGAGCTCCAGGCCGAGCGCCCCGTCGCGCTCGACGGCATGACCCGCCAGGCGATGGACCAGCGGGTCTCTCGCGGCCGCCGGGCCCTCACCCGGCCGCACGGCACCTGGCCGCGCCGCCGTCGCCCCGCCCTCTTCGACCTCCTGCGCGGCGTCCCGCGCTGATCGGCCCGCACGGCGCCGCGCCGCCGTCGCCCCGCCCTCTTCGACCTC
>ERZ1066136.403-NODE-403-length-35113-cov-11.790176_pt1 | contig 35113 bp, 33 predicted proteins | sample MGYA00382783_ERZ1066136 | MGnify/ENA primary metagenome ERZ1066136 (study PRJEB33369, sample SAMEA5778366) | biofilm metagenome | biome: Industrial cooling water; feature: Water cooling tower basin; material: Biofilm | place: United Arab Emirates | collected... | reverse complement strand
GCCAGTCCACCGCCAGGCCCAGCATGCCTTCCACGAGCAGGCGGATGGTGATGGCGAAGGCCGCGAACTTGGGCGCACCGCCGATCAGCAGCGTCACGGAGGTGGGCGCGCCCTGGTAGACGTCGGGCACCCACATGTGGAACGGCGCGGCGCCGAGCTTGAACGCGAGGCCGGCCACCACGAAGACGGTGCCGAACACCAGCACCTCCTTGTTGATGCCGCCGGCGGCGATGCGCTCGAAGACCTTGGGGATCTCCAGCGTGCCCGTGGCGCCGTACATCATGCTCAGGCCGTACAGCAGGAAGCCGCTGGCCAGCGCGCCGAGCACGAAGTACTTCATCGCCGCCTCGGTGCTGACGGCGTGGTCGCGGCGCAGCGCCACCAGCGCGTACAGGCTCAGGCTCATGAGCTCCAGGCCCAGGTACACGACCAGGAAGTTGTTCGCCGAACACATGACGGCGATGCCCAGCAGCGCGAACAGCGTGAGCGTGAAGAACTCGCCCTTGAGCATGTCGCGCGCGGCCAGCGTGGGGCGCGCGTAGCCCAGCGTGATCATCACGGCGACGGCGGCGAAGAACGCCAGCAGGTGGCCCATCGGGTCCACCACCACCATCTGGCCCATGCCGTACTCGGTGGCGCCTTCCTGCAGGGCCAGCAGGTGCAGCACGGCAAAGGCGGCGATCGAGGCCTGCGTCAGCCAGAAGGTGGTGCCGCGCGTGGGGTGCTTGGAGAAGAGATCGACCAGCAGCACGCCGCAGGCGGCCACCAGCAGCACGATCTCGGGCAGGACGACGGTCCAGTTCATCGCGTTCATGTTCTTCTCAGCCCGGGATCTTGGAGGCGGCCACGTGGCGCAGCAGCTCGGTGACGGCCGGGTTCATCGCGTCGGTCACGGGCTTGGGGTACAGGCCCATCCACAGCACGGCGATGGCCAGGATGGCGAGCATCAGGAACTCGCGGCCGTTGATGTCGGTGAGCGCCTTCACGTCGTCGTTGGCGACGTCGCCGAAGTACACGCGCTTGACCATCCACAGCGTGTAGGCGGCGCCGAAGATCAGCGTCGTGGCCGCCAGCAGGCCGATCCAGAAGTTGTATTGCACGGCGCCCAGGATCACCATCCACTCGCCCACGAAGCCGGCGGTGCCCGGCAGGCCGCAGTTGGCCATGGCGAACAGCACCGCGAAGGCCGTGAACACGGGCATGGTGTTGGCCACGCCGCCGTAACTGGCGATCTCGCGGCTGTGCACGCGGTCGTAGAGCACGCCGATGCACAGGAACATCGCGCCCGAGACGAAGCCGTGGCTGATCATCTGCACGATGCCGCCGGCCACGCCGAGCTCGTTGAACATGAAGAAGCCCAAAGTGACGAAGCCCATGTGCGCGATGGAGCTGTAGGCCACGAGCTTCTTCATGTCCTGCTGCACCAGGGCCACGAGGCCGATGTACAGCACGGCCACGAGGCTGAGCGTGATGACGAGCCAGTCGAACTCGCGCGCCGCGTCGGGCGCGACGGGCAGGCTGAAGCGCAGGAAGCCGTAGGCACCGAGCTTCAGCATGATGGCCGCCAGCACCACCGAGCCGCCGGTGGGCGCCTCCACGTGGGCATCGGGCAGCCAGGTGTGCACGGGCCACATCGGCACCTTCACCGCGAAGGCCGCGAAGAAGGCGAAGAACAGCAGCGTCTGCGCGTTCAGCGGCAGCGGCAGCTTGTGCCAGGCCAGGATGTCGAAGCTGCCGCCGCTCTTGAAGTACAGGTACACCAGCGCGATCAGCATCAGCAGCGAGCCGAGCAGCGTGTACAGGAAGAACTTGAAGGCCGCGTAGACGCGGTTGGGGCCGCCCCAGACGCCGATGATGATGTACATCGGGATCAGCGTGGCCTCGAAGAACACGTAGAACAGCAGGCCGTCGAGCGCCGAGAACACGCCGATCATCAGGCCGCTGAGGATGAGGAAGGCGCCCATGTACTGGGCCACGCGCTCCTGGATCACCTCCCAGCCGGCGATGATGACGATGATGGTGATGAAGGCCGTGAGCGGCACGAACCACATCGACAGGCCGTCGACGCCCAGGTGGTAGTGCACGTTGAAGCGCTCGATCCACGGCATCTTCTCGACGAACTGCATGCCGGCGCTCGTGGTGTCGAAGCCGGTCATGATGGGCAGCGTCACCACGAACGAGGCCACCGCCCCCACCAGGGCCAGGGCCCGCACCACCCGCGCGTTCTCGTCACGGCCGACGGCCAGCAGCAGCGCCCCGAAGGCCACCGGCAGCCAGATCGCCAAACTCAGCAAACCCATCTCGACGTCCTGTGATTCTTGTGTTGGCGAGGCGGCTCAGCGCAGGAAGGCGCTGAAGAACGGCCAGAGCTGCCAGGTGAGCAGCGCAAAGATGCCCAGCAGCATCACCAGCGCGTAGGTGTAGAGGTGGCCCGTCTGGGCCTTGCGCAGCACGCCGGCCAGGCCACCGATGCCACGCGCCGAGCCGTTGATGGCGCCGTCGATCACGGCCTGGTCGCCGCCCTTCCACAGGCCCATGCCCAGCAGGCGCGCGCCAGCGGCCAGCACGTGCTCGTTGAACCAGTCCATGTAGTACTTGTTCTCGAGCACGGTGCGCACGGGCTTGAGCGCGCGGTCGATGGCCGCGGGGATGTGCGGCGCCTTCAGGTAGAAGACCCAGGCCGTGACCACGCCGGCCAGCGCCAGCCAGAACGGCGCTGTCACCACGCCGTGCAGCGCCATGGCCACGGGGCCGTGGAACATCTTGGCCAGCTCGGCCATGGCCGGGTGGGCCTGCGTGTTGACGGTGATGGCGTCCTTGAGGAACTCGCCGAACAGCAGCGGCTGGATCGTCATGTAGCCGATCACCACCGAGGGCACGGCCAGCAGGATCAGCGGCGCCGTCACCACCCAGGGCGACTCGTGCGGCTCATGCGCGTGACCGTCGCCGTGCTCGTCGTCGTGCGCGTGGTCGTCTTCCGGCGGGAAGGGCTTGTGGTGGAAGCGCTCCTCGCCGTGGAAGACGAGGAAGTACATGCGGAACGAATAGAAGGCCGTGACGAACACGCCGATGTAGATGGCCCACATCGCGAAGGTGGCGCCCGGCAGCGTGCTGTGGTGCGACGCGATCAGGATGCTGTCCTTGCTGTAGAAGCCGGCGAACAGCGGCGTGCCGATGAGCGCGAGGCTGCCCAGCAGCGAGGTGATCCACGTGATGGGCATGTGCTTGCGCAGGCCACCCATGTTGCGGATGTCCTGGTCGTGGTGCATGCCGATGATCACGCTGCCCGCGGCCAGGAACAGCAGCGCCTTGAAGAAGGCGTGCGTCATCAGGTGGAACACGGCCACGCTGTAGGCCGACAGGCCCAGAGCCACCGTCATGTAGCCCAGCTGGCTGAGCGTCGAGTACGCGACGACGCGCTTGATGTCGTTCTGGATGATGCCCAGGAAGCCCATGAACAGGGCCGTGATGGCGCCGATGACGAGCACGAGGTTGAGCGCCGTGTCGGAGAGCTCGAACAGCGGGCTCATGCGCGCGACCATGAAGATGCCGGCCGTCACCATGGTGGCGGCGTGGATCAGCGCGGAGATCGGCGTCGGGCCCTCCATGGAGTCGGGCAGCCACACGTGCAGCGGGAACTGCGCGCTCTTGCCCATGGCGCCCACGAACAGGCAGATGCAGGCCACGGTGAGCAGCTGCCAGTCGGTGCCCGGGAACTGGAGCTTGCTCAGCTCGTCGGCCTTGGCGAAGGCCTCGCCGTAGTTGAGCGTGCCGGCGTAGGCGGCGATGAGGCCGATGCCCAGGATGAAGCCGAAGTCGCCCACGCGGTTGACGAGGAAGGCCTTCATGTTGGCGAACACCGCCGTAGGCTTCTTGAACCAGAAGCCGATCAGCAGGTAGCTCACCAGGCCCACGGCCTCCCAGCCGAAGAACAGCTGCAGGAAGTTGTTGCTCATCACGAGCATCAACATGCTGAAGGTGAACAGGCTGATGTAGCTGAAGAAGCGCTGGTAGCCCGGGTCGCCGTCCATGTAGCCGATGGTGTAGACGTGCACCATCAGGCTCACGAAGGTCACCACCACCATCATCATGGCCGTCAGGCCGTCGACCAGGAAGCCGACCTCCATGACCAGCTTGCCCAGCACCATCCACTCGTAGATGGTGGCGTTGAAGCGCGCGCCGTTCGCCACCTGCGCGAGCACCAGGCACGAGCAGACGAAGGCGATGAACACGCCCAGGATGGTGAAGAAGTGGGCACCGCGGCGGCCCACCCACTTGCCGGCCAGGCCGGCGATGAGCGCGCCGGCCAGCGGCGCCAGCGGCACGGTGAGCAGCAGCCCTTGCGAGAGTGTCGAAGCCATCGCCATCAACCCTTGAGCTCGTCGAGTTCCTCGACGTTGATCGACGCGCGGTTGCGGAACAGCACGACCAGGATCGCGAGGCCGATGGCGGATTCGGCCGCGGCCACCGTGAGGATGAAGAACACCATCACCTGCCCGGCCATGCGGTCGGCCTCCAGCGGCAGGAAGTGCGAGAACGCGATGAAGTTCAGGTTGACGGCCAGCAGCATGAGCTCGATGGCCATCAGCAGCACGATGAGGTTGCGGCGGTTCAGGAAGATGCCGACGACCGACAGCGCGAACAGGATGCCGCCGAGGCTGAGGAAGTGGCCGAGGGTGAGATCGCCCATCACGCGCCCCCTTCCTGCTTGGGTGCCGAGGGTTGCTCGACGGTGGGCGCCATCTTCACCAGGCGCACGCGGTCGGCCTTCTTGGCGCGCACCTGCTGGGCCGGGTCCATGTGCTTGCTGTCCTTGCGCTCGCGCAACGTCAGCGCAATCGCGGCGATGATGGCCACCAGCAGCAGCACGGCGGCCAGCTGCAGCGGGTAGAGGTAGTCGGTGTAGATCTCGATGCCCAGCAGCTTGGTGTTGCCGAGCTCGAGCTCGCGCGCCGTGGGCGCGGGGGCCTCGCCCTGGAAGCCGCGCATCAGCACCAGCGCCATCTGCAGCGCGATCAGCGCGCCCACGAAGCCGGCCACCGGCAGGTGCTTGTAGAAGCCCTCGCGAAAGGCGTCGGAATTGATGTCGAGCATCATCACGACGAACAGGAACAGCACCATCACGGCGCCCACGTACACGAGCACCAGCGCGATGGCCAGGAACTCGGCCTTCAGCAGCATCCAGATGCAGCTGGCGCTGAAGAAGGCCAGCACCAGGTACAGCGCCGCGTGCACCGTGCTGCGCGCGGTGATGACCCGGAAGCCCGCGAACAGCAGGACCGCCGAGAAGACGTAGAAGAGGACTGTGATGGAGTTCATCTTGTTCTGAGCTGCAGCGGCCGGCCGCTGCCGCTGCGGTCAGCGGTACTTCGCGTCGGCGGCGCGGTTGGCGGCGATCTCTTTTTCGTAGCGGTCGCCCACCGCGAGCAGCATGTCCTTGGTGAAGTACAGGTCGCCGCGCTTTTCGCCGTGGTACTCGAAGTGGTGCGTCTCGACGATGCTGTCCACCGGGCAGCTCTCCTCGCAGAAGCCGCAGAAGATGCACTTCGTCAGGTCGATGTCGTAGCGCTTGGTGCGGCGCGTCCCATCGGCGCGCACCTCGCTCTCGATGGTGATGGCCATCGCCGGGCACACGGCCTCGCAGAGCTTGCAGGCGATGCAGCGCTCCTCGCCGTTTTCGTACCGGCGCAGCGCGTGCAGGCCGCGGAAGCGCGGGCTCAGCGGCGTCTTCTCTTCGGGGAACTGGACCGTGATCGTCGGCGACAGGAAGTGCTTGCCGGTGATCTTGAGGCCCTTGAACAGCTCGGCCAGCATCAGGCTGGACAGCACGTCCTTGACCGCGGCGAGGGTGCTCATCGCTTGGTCTCCGTCACAGGGGCTTGAACACGTTGAACGGGGTCTGCATCCACAGGCCCACGACGACCAGCCAGATCAGGGTGATCGGGATGAAGACCTTCCAGCCCAGGCGCATGATCTGGTCGTAGCGGAAGCGCGGGAACGTGGCGCGCACCCACAGGAACATCGTCACCACGACGAAGACCTTGGCCGCGAACCAGAACCAGCCCCAGGCCCCCGTGTCCGGCAGGAAGCCGAACGGCGACGACCAGCCGCCCAGGAACAGCAGCACGGTCATCGTGCTGACGAGGATCATGTTCGCGTACTCGGCCAGGAAGAACATCGCGAACGACATGCCCGAGTACTCGATCATGTGGCCGGCGACGATCTCGCTCTCGCCTTCCACCACGTCGAAGGGGTGGCGGTTGGTCTCGGCCAGGCCCGAGATGAAGAAGACCACGAAGATGGGCAGCAGCGGCAGCCAGTTCCAGCTGAGGAACGTGAACCCCATCTCGGCGAAGTGGCCACGCTGCTGCTGGGCCACGATGTCCGAGAGGTTCATGCTCGCCGAGACCATGAGCACGACGACGAGGCAGAAGCCCATCGCGATCTCGTAGCTCACCATCTGCGCGCTGGCGCGCAGCGCGCCCAGGAAGGCGTACTTCGAGTTGCTGGCCCAGCCGGCGATGATGACGCCGTAGACCTCCAGGCTCGTGATCGCCATCAGGAACAGCAGGCCGGCGTTGATGTCGGCCAGCGCCAGCTCGGGCCCGAATGGCACCACGGCCCACGCGGCCAGCGCCGGCATGATGGTCATGATGGGGCCGAGGAAGAACAGCGGCTTGTTGGCCGCCGTCGGGCGCACGATCTCCTTGAAGATCAGCTTCACCGCGTCGGCGATGGGCGTGAGCAGGCCGAAGGGGCCCACGCGGTTGGGGCCGGGGCGGATCTGGCTCCAGCCGATCGCCTTGCGCTCCCACAGCGTGAGGTAGGCGACACAGCCCATCAGCGGCAGCACCACGGCCACGATCTTGATGAGCGTCCAGATGACGAGCCACAGCGTCGGGCCCAGGGCCGCGTTGGCGGCGGCGTGCAGCGGCTCGAACATCAGGCCTTCTCCACCGTGAGGGTGCCGAACATCGCGCCCAGCGCGGCCGTGGCCGGGTGGCCGGCGGCCACGCGCACGGCGGTGGCGGCGAGCGAGTCGTCTCGGCGCGCGGCGAGCACGGCCGAGCCGGTGCCCTGCGTGAGGCGCACGCGGTCACCGTCGGCCAGGCCCAGCTGCGCCCACAGCGCCGGCGGGATCCCGGCCATCGGCCCGCGCGCATCGGCCGTGAGCTGCAGCGACGGGGCGCGGCGCACGGTCATGTCGGTGGCGTAGATGGGCACGTCGGCGATGCGCTCGAAGCCGGCCGGCGCGGCGGCCAGCGCGGCCGGCGAAGGCTCGACGCCACTGCCGTTGTCGAGGCGGGCCGCCAGCGCAGCGACCTCACCCAGCGCTTCGGCGCGCACGGCCTCGACGCTGTCGTGCTCGAAGCCGGGCAGGCCCAGCAGGTTGCCCAGCACGCGCAGGATCTTCCAGCCCGGGCGCGTGTCGCCCAGTGGCTTGACGACGCCGTGGAAGGCCTGCAGCCGGCCCTCGGCGTTGACGAAGCTGCCGCCGGTCTCGGTGAACGGGGCCGTGGGCAGCAGCACGTCGGCCGCCTGGGCCAGCGCGCTGTCGGGGCCGTCGAAGAAGGGCGTCAGCGCGACCACGAGGCCGGATTGCGCCAGCGCGGCCTGCGTGGCGGCGGCGTTGGCGCCGTCCAGCAGGGGCTCGCAGTTCAGCAGCAGCAGCGCCTTCATGGGCTGCGTCAGCATCTGGCCGGCGTTGAGGCCGCCGGGGCCGGGCAGCGCGCCCACGAGCTGCGCGCCCACGCCGTTGCCGCCCTCGCCCAGGTAGCCCACGGTGGCGCCGGTCTGCGCGGCGATCCACTGCGCCACGGCCAGCAGCTGCACGGCCTGCGGGTGCTGCGCGGCGGCCTGGCCCAGCAGCAGCGCCTTCTGAGCGCCGCTGGCCAGCAGGTCGGCCACGGCCTGCGCGTGCGGGCCGGGGTCGGCCGGCATGGGCGCGGGCACGCCGGCCAGCTTGGCCACGGCGGCGGCCACGTCGGCCAGCTGCTGCAGCCACTGCGACGGCGCGGCCGTCAGCGTGGCGGCCACGGGCAGGGCCCAGTCGTCGTGCACGGCGTTCAGGCTGGCGATGCGCGCGCCGCGCTTGGCGGCCTGGCGCAGGCGCTGCGCGAACAGCGGGTGGTCCTTGCGCAGGAAGCTGCCGATGACGAAGGCGCGGTCCAGCGTCGACAGGCTGGCGATGGAGCGGCCCAGCCAGCGCGCCTTGCCCGGTGCCGCGGTGTTGGCGAAGTCGGCGTGGCGCAGGCGGTGGTCCACGCTCTCACTGCCCAGGCTGCGCACGAGCTTGGCCAGCAGGTGCAGTTCCTCGACCGTGCTGGACGGGTGGGCCAGCGCACCCAGGTGCGTGCTGCCGAACTCGGCCTTCACGCGCTTGAGGCCATCGGCCACGTACTGCAGCGCGGTGGTCCAGTCCACGGGCTGCCACTGGCCGCCCTGCTTGATCATCGGCTGCTTGAGCCGGCTGGGGCCGTTGAGCGCCTCGTAGCTGAAGCGGTCGCGGTCGGCGATCCAGCACTCGTTGACGTCTTCGTTCTCGAGCGGCACCACGCGCATCACCGTGCCGGCCTTGACCTGCACGATGAGGTTGGCGCCCGTGCTGTCGTGCGGCGACACGCTCTTGCGGCGCGAGAGTTCCCAGGTTCGGGCGCTGTAGCGGAAGGGCTTGCTCGTGAGCGCGCCGACCGGGCAGATGTCGATCATGTTGCCCGAGAGCTCGCTGTCGACCGTGCGGTCCTCGATCGTGGTGATCTCGCTGTGCTCGCCGCGGTGGATCATGCCCAGCTCCATCACCCCGGCCACCTCCTGGCCAAAGCGCACGCAGCGCGTGCAGTGGATGCAGCGGGACATCTCCTCCATGCTGATCAGCGGGCCGACGTCCTTGTGCTCGACGACGCGCTTCTCCTCGGCGTAGCGGCTGGCGCCGCCGCCGTAGCCCACGGCCAGGTCCTGCAGCTGGCACTCGCCGCCCTGGTCGCAGATGGGGCAGTCCAGCGGGTGGTTGATGAGCAGGAACTCCATCACCGACTGCTGGGCCTTCACGGCCTTGTCGGACTTGGTGCGCACCACCATGCCGTTGGTGACGGGCGTGGCGCAGGCCGGCATGGGCTTGGGCATCTTCTCGATGTCGACCAGGCACATGCGGCAGTTGGCCGCGATGCTCAGCTTCTTGTGGTAGCAGAAGTGCGGCACGTAAATGCCGGCGGCATCGGCCGCGTGCATGACCACGCTGCCGTCGGGAACCGTGACGGTCTTGCCGTCGATGTTGAGCTCGGCCATCGTGTTCAGACGTACTGCGGGACCCGGCAGGTCTTGTGTTCGACGTGATACGCGAACTCGTCGCGGAAGTGCTTCAGCATGCCTTCCACGGGCATGGCGGCGGCATCGCCCAGGGCGCAGATCGTGCGGCCCTTGATGTTGGCGGCCACGCTGTCGAGCAGCGCCAAGTCTTCGGCCCGGCCCTGGCCGTGCTCGATGCGGTGGATGACGCGCCACAGCCAGCCCGTGCCCTCGCGGCAGGGCGTGCACTGGCCGCAGCTCTCGTGCTGGTAGAAGTAGCTCAGGCGCAGCAGGCTCTTGACCATGCAGCGGGTGTCGTTCATCACGATGACCGCGCCCGAGCCCAGCATGGAGCCGGCCTTGGCGATGGCGTCGTAGTCCATCGTCAGGTCCATCATGATGTTCGCGGGCAGCACCGGGGCCGACGATCCGCCCGGGATCACCGCCTTGAGCGCCCCGCCCTTCACGCCGCCGGCCAGCTCGAGCAGCTGGCTGAAGGGCGTGCCCAGCGGGATCTCGAAGTTGCCGGGCTTGTTGACGTCACCCACGACGCTGAAGATCTTGGTGCCGCCGTTGTTGGGCTTGCCGCACTCCAGGTACGCCTGGCCGCCGTGGTTGATGATCCACGGCACCGCCGCGAAGGTCTCGGTGTTGTTGATGGTGGTGGGCTTGCCGTAGAGGCCGAAGCTCGCCGGGAACGGCGGCTTGAAGCGCGGCTGGCCCTTCTTGCCCTCGAGCGATTCGAGCAGCGCGGTCTCTTCGCCGCAGATGTAGGCGCCGAAGCCGTGGAAGGCGTGCAGCTGGAAACTGAAGCCGCTGCCGCCGATGTTGTCGCCCAGCATGCCGGCGGCGCGGGCCTCTTCGAGCGCCTGCTCGAAGCGCTCGTAGATCTCGAAGATCTCGCCGTGGATGTAGTTGTAGCCCGCCTTGATGCCCATCGCGTAGGCGGCGATGGCCATGCCCTCGATGACGATGTGCGGGTTGTAGGCGAGGATGTCGCGGTCCTTGCAGGTGCCGGGCTCGCCCTCGTCGGAGTTGCACACCAGGTACTTCGGCCCCGGGAAGGCCCGCGGCATGAAGCTCCACTTCAGGCCCGTGGGGAAGCCCGCGCCGCCCCGGCCGCGCAGCGCGCTGGCCTTGACCTCGGCGATGACCTGGTCCTGCGTCATGCCCGGGCCGCCGTCGAGGCCCAGGATCTTCTTGAGCGCCGAGTAGCCGCCGCGCGCCACGTAATCGGCGTAGCGCCAGTTGCGGCCGTCGAGCCCCGCGTAGATCTGCGGGTTGATGTGGCGGCCGTGGAAGCAGGTTTCCGTGCCCTTGGCCTGGAACTTCGACAGGTCAAGCATGGGGTTGCCCCTTGAGGAACTCGAGCAGCTCGTCCAGGCGCTCGTTCGTCATGAAGCTGAGCATCTGGCGGTCGTTCACCAGCATCACGGGCGCGTCGGCGCAGGCGCCCAGGCACTCGCTGGGCTGCACGGTGAACACGCCGTCGGCGGTGGTGCCGTAGGGCTCGACGCCCAGCCGCTTGCACACGTGCTGCAGCGCCTGCTCGCCGTCGCGCAGCTGGCACGGCAGGTTGGTGCAGACGTTGAGCTTGAAGCGCCCCACCGGCTGCTGGTTGTACATGTTGTAGAAGGTCGTCACCTCGTGCACCGCGATGGGTGCCATGCCCAGGTACGCGGCGATCGCGTCCTCGGCCTCGGTGCTGACCCAGCCCTGCTCCTGCTGCACGATGGCCAGGCAGGCCATCACGGCCGAGACCTTTTGCTCGGGCGGGTACTTCGCCACCTCACGGTCGAACCGTGCCTTCGTGGCTTCGCTCAGTTGCATCATCGATCGATCTCGCCAAACACGATGTCCATCGTGCCGATGATCGCCACCGCGTCGGCGATCATGTGGCCGCGCGCCATCTCGTCGAGCGCGGCCAGGTGCACGAAGCCGGGCGGGCGGATCTTCAGGCGGTACGGCTTGTTGGCGCCGTCGCTCACGATGTAGATGCCGAACTCGCCCTTGGGGTGCTCCACCGCCGCGTAGGCCTCGCCCTCGGGCACGTGCATGCCTTCGGTGAAGAGCTTGAAGTGGTGGATCAGCTCCTCCATGTTGGACTTCATGTCCACACGCGAGGGCGGCGCCACCTTGTGGTTGTCGGTGATCACGGGGCCGGGGTTGGCGCGCAGCCAGTCCACGCACTGCTTGACGATGCGGTTGCTCTGGCGCATCTCCTCGATGCGCACGAGGTAGCGGTCGTAGGTGTCGCCGTTCACGCCCACGGGCACGTCGAAGTCCATGCGGTCGTAGACGTCGTAGGGCTGCTGCTTGCGCAGGTCCCAGGCGATGCCGCTGCCGCGCAGCATGGCGCCCGTGAAGCCCAGGTTCAGCGCGCGCTCGGGGCTCACCACGCCCACGCCCACCGTGCGCTGCTTCCAGATGCGGTTGTCGGTGAGCAGGGTCTCGTAGTCGTCGACGTTCTTGGGGAAGCGCTCGACGAAGTCCTCGATGAAGTCCAGCAGGCTGCCCTGGCGGTTGGCGTTCAGCGCCTTGATGGCCTTCTCGTTCTTGATGCGGCTCACCTGGTACTGCGGCATGCGGTCGGGCAGGTCGCGGTAGACGCCGCCCGGGCGGAAGTAGGCCGCGTGCATGCGCGCGCCCGACACCGCCTCGTACATGTCGAAGATGTCCTCGCGCTCGCGGAAGCAGTAGATGAGGATGTTCATGGCCCCGCAGTCGAGGCCATGGCAGCCCAGCCACAGCAGGTGGTTGAGCAGCCTTGTCAGCTCGGCATACATCACGCGGATGTACTGCGCGCGCTCGGGCACCTGGATGCCGAGCAGCTTCTCGATCGCCAGGCAGTAGGCGTGCTCGTTGGCCATCATCGACACGTAGTCGAGGCGGTCCATGTACGGCAGGCTCTGGATGTAGGTCTTCTGCTCGGCCAGCTTCTCGGTGGCGCGGTGCAGCAGGCCGATGTGCGGGTCGGCGCGCTGGATGACCTCGCCGTCCAGCTCGAGCACCAGGCGCAGCACGCCGTGCGCGGCCGGGTGCTGGGGCCCGAAGTTCAGGGTGTAGTTCTTGATCTCGGCCATGGCTTCAGTGCAGACCGCCGTAGTTGTCCTCGCGCACCACGCGCGGCACGTTCTCGCGCGGCTCGATGGTCACGGGCTGGTAGATCACGCGCTTGGTTTCGGCGTCGTAGCGCATCTCGACGTGGCCCGACACCGGGAAGTCCTTGCGCATCGGGTGGCCGATGAAGCCGTAGTCGGTGAGGATGCGGCGCAGGTCCTCGTGGCCCTCGAAGAGAATGCCGAAGAGGTCGAAGGCCTCGCGCTCGAACCAGTTGGCCGAGTTCCAGACCTCGTTGACCGACGCCACGGCCGGCAGGTCGTCGTCGGGGCAGTACACGCGCACGCGCAGGCGCCAGTTCAGGCTCACCGACAGCAGGTGCGACACGACGGCGAAGCGCGGGCCCTCGGTGCCCTCGTTGCGGTACTCCGACCAGTCCACGCCGGCCAGGTCGATCAGCTGCTCGAAGCGCAGCCGCGGGTGGTCGCGCAGCGTGCGCGCGACCTCCAGCCAGCGCGCGGCGGGCACGGTGATGGTGATCTCGCCGCGCTCGCGCTGGAGCTGCGCCACGGCGTCGCCCAGCACGTCGCCGAGGGCGGCCTGCAGGGTGTCGAGCTTCTGGGTCATGGGGTACTTCCGCTCGCGTCGGGTTCAGCGCGCGATGGTGTTCTCGCGGCGGATCTTGGCCTGCAGCTGCAGGATGCCGTAGAGCAGCGCCTCGGCCGTGGGCGGGCAGCCGGGCACGTACACGTCCACCGGCACGATGCGGTCGCAGCCGCGCACGACGCTGTAGCTGTAGTGGTAGTAGCCGCCGCCGTTGGCGCAGGAGCCCATGCTGAGCACCCAGCGCGGCTCGGCCATCTGGTCATAGACCTTGCGCAGCGCCGGCGCCATCTTGTTGCACAGCGTGCCTGCGACGATCATCAGGTCGCTCTGGCGCGGGCTCGGGCGGAACAGCATGCCGAAGCGGTCGATGTCGTAGCGCGCGGCGCCCGCGTGCATCATCTCCACGGCGCAGCAGGCCAGGCCGAAGGTCATGGGCCACAGCGAGCCGGTCTTGGACCAGTTCACCAGCGTGTCGACCGAGGTGGTGACGAAGCCTTCCTTCAGAACGCCTTCAATGCCCATGCAACTGCTCCGACTGCCCTTGTGTGTGGCGCTCGCCCGTCATTCCCAGTCCAGCGCGCCCTTCTTCCACTCGTAGATGAAGCCCACCACGAGGATGGCCAGGAAGACCATCATGGCCCAGAAGCCTGACGCGCCGATGTCGTGCAGCGCCACGGCCCAGGGGAAGAGGAACGCGATCTCGAGGTCGAACAGGATGAACAGGATCGCGACGAGGTAGTAGCGCACGTCGAACTTCATGCGCGCGTCCTCGAAGGCCTCGAAGCCGCACTCGTAGGGGCTGTTCTTGGCCGCGTCGGGCCGGTTCGGGCCGAAGATGAAGCCGAGCACCTGCGGGGCCACGCCCACCCCCACGCCCACCAGGATGAACAGCAGCACGGGCAGGTAGGCTTGGAGATCCATCGCGGTGTGTGTCAGCTAAACGTCAGCGCTTGCACGGGCATGAAAAAGCGCGCCTGCCTGACGGCCCCCGGTACAAGCTGGAGAGCTCATCGCGCGAAGCGCGCTTTCACTGCGTTGAAGGTGCCGGTGACGGACCGGATGAGGACTTGGTGCCGACGGCGAGACTCGAACTCGCACAGCTTTCGCCACTACCCCCTCAAGATAGCGTGTCTACCAATTTCACCACGTCGGCACGGTGCCCTCGGGAGGGTCCGTCTACGGTCTTCTCTGTCCGGATCGCATGAGGTGTTTGCTCACCGGACAGCCTCGCATTCTAGCCACAAAACAGGGGGTTTCCCCCGTTTCGATGACGCGTGTTGCGAGCGTCTCAGCGCGACGCCGCGGGCGCCGCCGGCTGGGCCGGGATCTGCCCCGGCGCCGTGGGCGCGGCGGGGATGGCGCCGGGCACGCTGGCCGCCGGCAGCGGGGCGTCGAGCACGCTCGTGCCCTCCTGCTTGCGCGTGATGGTGCCCGTGCTGCTGAGGTAGGTGATGGCCAGCGTGCACAGGAAGAACACGGTGGCGCAGGCGGCCGTCGAGCGGGACAGGAAGTTGGCGCTGCCGGTGGCGCCGAACAGGCTGCCCGAGGCACCGCCGCCGAAGGACGCGCCCATGTCGGCGCCCTTGCCGTGCTGCACCAGCACGAGGCCGATCATGACGATGGCCGTGATCACTTGCAGGGCCAGCAGGAGGGTCAACCAGATTTGCATGATGGGTTCGGGAACGAAGGGTCTCGAGGGGCGGCCGCGGCGCGTGTCAGCCGGCGGCGCGCACGATGGCGATGAAGTCGGCGGCCTTCAGCGAGGCACCGCCGATGAGGCCGCCGTCGATGTCGGGCTGCGCGAAGAGCTCGGCGGCGTTGTCGGCCTTGACGCTGCCGCCGTAGAGGATGCGCATGGCGTCGCCGCGGCCCGTGGCGGCCTGCAGCTGCGCGCGCAGCAGCGCGTGCACCTCCTGGGCCTGCGCGGGCGTGGCCGTGCGGCCGGTGCCGATGGCCCACACGGGCTCGTAGGCCACCACCATCTCGGCCGCGCAGTGCGCGAGCTGGTGGATGACGACGGACAGCTGGCGCTTGACGACCTCCGCCGTGGCACCCGCCTCGCGTTCCGCCAGCGTCTCGCCGACGCAGACGATGGGCGTGACACCGCGGCCCAGCGCCGCCTGCGCCTTGGCGGCCACCAGCGCGTCGCCCTCGCCGTGGTAGGCGCGGCGCTCGCTGTGGCCCACCAGCGTGTAGCGGCAGCCCAGCTCCTGCAGCATGGCGGCCGACACCTCGCCGGTGTAGGCGCCCTGCGCGTGGGCCGACACGTCCTGCGCGCCCCAGCGCAGGTCCGACGCGGCCAGGGTGCTGGCGGTGTCGGCCAGGTAGACGAAGGGCGTGCACACGGCCACGTCGCAGCCAAAGGGCCGCGCGGCCAGCAGATGAGCCAGCAGCTCGGCGTTGGCGGCGCGGCTGCCGTGCATCTTCCAGTTGCCGACGACGAGCTTGCGACGGGTGGTCATGGCGGTGGCGTTGGACAGCGAATGGGGGTCAGGCCCAGCTCAGCACGATCTTGCCGACGTGCGTGCTGGTCTCCATGAGCGCGTGCGCCTCGGCCGCGGCCGTGGGCTCGGCGGCGTGGAACACGCGGTGGATCACGGGGCGCACGCGGCCGGCCTCGAGCCAGGGCCACACGCGCTCGCGCAGTTCGCGCGCGATGACGGTCTTGTAGGCCACGCTGCGCGGGCGCAGCGTCGAGCCGGTGATCGTGAGGCGCTTGCGCAGCACCAGGCCCGCATCGAAGGCACCGGCGTTGCCGCCCTGGGTGGCGATGATGGCCAGGCGGCCGTCGTCGGCCAAGCACTGCAGCTCGCGCAGCACGTAGTCGCCGGCGACCATGTCGAGCACGACGTCGGCGCCACGGCCGGCCGTGAAGCGGCGCGTTTCCTCGGCGAAGTCCTGCGTGCGGTAGTTGATGCCGTGGTCGGCACCGAGCGCCATGCAGGCGGCGACCTTCTCGTCGCTGCCCGCGGTGACGATGACACGCGCGCCCTGGGCCTTGGCCAGCTGGATGGCGGTGACGCCGATGCCACTGGAGCCACCCTGCACGAGCAGCGTCTCGCCGGCCTGCAGGCGCGCGATCTGGAACACGTTCTGCCAGACGGTGAAGAAGGTCTCGGGCAGGCTGGCCGCCTCGACCATCGTCAGGCCCCGGGGCACCGGCAGGCACTGGCCCACCGGCGCGGCGCAGACCTCGGCGTAGCCACCCCCGGCCACCAGCGCGCAGACCGCGTCGCCCACGGCCAGGCCCGCCGCGGCGAGCTCGGCGGCGTCACCGGCGATCACGGTGCCGGCCACCTCCAGGCCCGGCAGGTCGCTCACGCCGGGTGGCATGGGGTACAGGCCCTTGCGCTGGAGCACATCGGGCCGGTTGATGCCGCTGGCCTGCACGGCGATCAGCAGCTCGCCGGCCTTGGGCTCGGGCCGCGGCCGCGTGCAGGCGCGCAGCACCTCCGGACCGCCCGGCTGGGCAATCTCGAAGGCGCGCATGCCTGCGCTCGCGGCTGCAGCCATGGCCGCCGTCACTCCGGCTGCTTCGGGGCCTCGGCGGCCGGCGCGGCGTCGGCCGCCGGCGCATCGCCCTGGCCACCCTCGGCCGGGGCGGCGTCGCGGCGCGGGCGGTCCTCGCGGTCGCTGCGCTCGCGGCGCGGGCGGTCCTCGCGGTCGCGGCGCGGGCGGTCCTCGCGGTCACGGCTGAAGCGCTCGCGCGGGGCCTCCTCGGGCATGCCCTCGGGCCGCTCGAGCAGCGCCTTCATGCTGAGCTTGATGCGGCCCTTCTCGTCGGTCTCGAGCACCTTGACCTGCACGACCTGGCCTTCCTTGAGGAAGTCCTCGACCTTCTCGACGCGCTGGTGCGCGATCTGGCTGATGTGCAGCAGGCCGTCCTTGCCCGGCAGGATGTTCACGAGCGCGCCGAAGTCCAGGATCTTGGTGACCGGGCCTTCGTAGACCTTGCCGATCTCGGCCTCGGCCGTGATCTCGGCGATGCGCTTCTTGGCGTACTCGGCCTTCTCGGCCTCGGTGCTGGCGATGGTGATCGTGCCGTCCTCGCCGATGTCGATGGTGCAGCCCGTCTCCTCGGTCAGCGCGCGGATGGTGGCACCACCCTTGCCGATGACGTCGCGGATCTTCTCCGGGTTGATCTTCATCGTGTACAGGCGCGGGGCGAACTTGCTCACCTCTTCCTTGGCGCCGCCCACGGCCTCGACCATCTTGGACAGGATGTGCAGGCGCGCTTCCTTGGCCTGCGCCAGCGCCACCTGCATGATCTCCTTGGTGATGCCCTGGATCTTGATGTCCATCTGCAGGGCCGTGATGCCGCCGTTGGTGCCGGCGACCTTGAAGTCCATGTCGCCGAGGTGGTCCTCGTCACCCAGGATGTCGGTCAGCACCGCGAAGCGGTTGCCTTCCTTGATCAGGCCCATGGCGATGCCGGCCACGTGGGCCTTCAGCGGCACGCCGGCGTCCATCAGGCTCAGGCAGCCGCCGCAGACGCTGGCCATCGAGCTCGAGCCGTTGGACTCGGTGATCTCGCTCACCACGCGCAGCGTGTAGGGGAACTCTTCCTTGCTCGGCAGCACCGCCACCAGGGCGCGCTTGGCCAGGCGGCCGTGGCCGATCTCGCGGCGCTTGGGGCTGCCCACGCGGCCCGTCTCGCCGGTGGCGAACGGGGGCATGTTGTAGTGCAGCATGAAGCGGTCTTCGAAGTCGCCGGCCAGCGCGTCGATGCGCTGCGCGTCGCGCTCGGTGCCGAGCGTGGCGGCCACCAGGGCCTGCGTCTCGCCGCGCGTGAACAGCGCCGAGCCGTGGGTGCGCGGCAGCACCGAGGTGCGGATCTCGATCTGGCGCACCGTGCGCGTGTCGCGGCCGTCGATGCGCGGCTCGCCGGCCAGGATCTGGCCGCGCACGATGGCGCTCTCGATGTTGAACAGCAGGCCCTCGACCTCGACCTTGTCGAACTCGATGCCCTCGGCCTTGAGCGCCGCGAACACGTTGGCCGTCACCTCGCGGCAGGCCTGCGTGCGCGCCTGCTTGCTGCGGATCTGGTAGGCGGCGCGCAGCGGGCCTTCGGCCAGCTCGGTCACCTTGGCGATGAAGGGCTCGTTCTTGGCCGGCGGCGTCCACTGCCACTCGGGCTTGCCGGCGTCGCGCACCAGCTCGTTGATGGCGTTGATGGCGATCTTGCCCTGGTCGTGGCCGAAGACCACGGCGCCGAGCATCACCTCTTCACTCAGCTGGTCGGCTTCCGACTCCACCATCAGCACGGCGGCCTCGGTGCCGGCGACCACGAGGTCCATCTTGCTGTCGGCCAGCTGCGTCTGGCCCGGGTTCAGCACGTACTCGCCGTTGATGTAGCCCACGCGCGCGGCGCCGATGGGGCCGTTGAACGGGATGCCGCTGATCGCCAGCGCGGCGCTGGTGCCGATCATGGCGGCGATGTCGGCCTGCACCTCGGGGTTCAGGCTCAGCACGTGCACGACGACCTGCACCTCGTTGAAGAAGCCGTCCGGGAACAGCGGGCGGATCGGGCGGTCGATCAGGCGGCTGGTCAGCGTCTCGAGCTCGCTCGGGCGGCCTTCGCGCTTGAAGAAGCTGCCGGGGATCTTGCCGGCGGCGTAGGTCTTCTCGATGTAGTCGACCGTGAGGGGGAAGAAGTCCTGGCCGGCCTTGGCCTCGGTCTTGGCCACCACGGTGGCGAGCACCACGGTGTCGTCCATGCTCACCAGCACGGCGCCGGTGCTCTGGCGGGCGATCTCGCCGGTTTCCAGCGTGACGGTGTGCTGGCCCCACTGGAACGTCTTGGTGACCTTGTTGAACATGCTCATGCGTTGTCTTCCTGTCTAGAAGGTGGGCAGCGCAATGCCATTCCAGTGAGACCCCTCGTGGGGATGCCGTTGGAATGACACAGCTCTTGCGGCCCTGGGTTGAGGAACGTCGGGAAACGGTGACGGGGGCCGCCGAACCATCGGCAGCCCCCGCGGGAACTCTTACTTGCGCAGGCCGAGCTTGGCGATCAGCGCGGTGTAGCGGTCGGCGTCCTTGTCCTTGAGGTAGGACAGCAGGCGCTTGCGCTGGTTGACCATCTTCAGCAGGCCGCGGCGGCCGTGGTGGTCCTTGAGGTGCTGCTTGAAGTGCGGCGTGAGCTCGTTGATGCGCGCGGTGAGCAGCGCAACCTGCACTTCGGTGCTGCCGGTGTCGGCGGCGCCACGGGCGTGGGCCTGGACGATCTCGGCGGTGGCGGTGGTGGTCAGGGGCATGTCGATTTCCTGTGTGGATGCCATGTGGCCGGAAACCGCCCCAGGGGAACGCCAGGCTGGCGCGCCGCCGAGAGAGGTTTCCGTACGTCTACTTGCGAACGCCAGTGAAACCGACCGGCGCCGTGCTCTCCCCAGCCCAGGCCGGGAAGCCCGCGATTATGGCACGAGGGCTGCTTTCAGCCGCGCCAGCCCTTCGTCGAGGCGGGCCGGGTCCTGGGAGGCGAAGCACCAGCGCAGCCAGCCCTCGCCCTCGGGCCCGAAGGCCGCGCCCGGCGCCAGGCCCAGGCCATGGGCGGCCACCAGGTGCTTGGCCAGGGCCAGCGAGTCGCCGGCCAGCGGGTGGCCTTCGAGGCGGAAGAAGGCGTACAGGCCGCCCGGCGCCGCCGCCACCTGCACGCCCGGCTGGGCCTGCAGGCCGGCCACCAGGCGGTCGCGGCACAGCCGCAGGTGGCCCACGACGCGCGGCACGAGGGTGTCGGCCATGGCGAGCGCCGCCAGGCCGCCGCGCTGCACGAACACCGGCGCGCAGGAGCTGTTGAACTCCAGCAGCCGGCCCATGGCCGGCAGGGCCGCCTCGGGCAGCACCAGCCAGCCCAGGCGCCAGCCCGTCATCAGGAAGCTCTTGCTGAAGCTGTGCACCACCACCAGGCGGTCGTCGGGCTCGGCATGGTCCAGGAAGCTCGGCGCCGCGCCGCCGGCCGGTGCGTCGAAGGCCAGGCGCTCGTAGACCTCGTCGGCCACGATCCAGGTGCCGCTGCGGCGGCAGTGCGCGAGGAGGGCCTGCTGCTCGGCGGCGCTGAGCGTCCAGCCCGTGGGGTTGTTGGGCGCGTTCACGAGCAGCAGCTTCGTGGCCGGCGTCACGCGCGCCAGCAGCGCGGGCAGGTCCAGGCGCCAGGCACCCTGGGCGTCGGGCGCCAGCGGCACGCGCGTGACGGTGGCGCCCAGGATCAGCGGCTGCGCCGTGAGGTTGGGCCACACGGGCACCACGGCCACGACCTCGTCGCCCGCACCCAGCAGCATCTGCATGGCCAGCATGAGCGCGTTCACGCCGGCCGAGGTGACGGCGATGCGCGAGGCCGCCACGGGCCGGTGCAGCGCGCTGGTGTAGGCGGCGATGGCCTCGCGCAGCTCGGGCAGGCCCAGGTTGTGGGAGTAGAAGGTCTCGCCCCGCGCCAGCGACTCGGCGGCGGCGGCGCGGATGGGCTCGGGCGTGACCTCGTCGCTCTCGCCGAACCAGAAGGGCAGCACGTCGGCGCGGCCCAGGCCGGCGTTGGCCACCTCGCGGATGAGGCTGGCCGGCAGTTGCTCGATGGCGGGGCGGACCATGCGCGTCAGTCTGGCCGCGCCATGCGGCAGCTGTGCGGCTGCGCCACCGCGTCGGGCTCGAAGCGCCGCAGCGTGCGGAAGCCGAAGCCAGAGCCCTCGATGTCGAAGGGCACGCCGGGCGAGCCGGCGCGCTCCATCACCGTCACCACCAGCGGCTGCTGCAACTGGTGGTCGGCGGCGCGCATGCGCGCCGGGTGCCAGGCGAAGGCGGTGGCCGATGAATCCGCGCCCTCCAGCGCCCGCGCCACGGCGCCGGCCTCGGCGCTGCCGGCGCGCTCGATGGCCGCGGCCAGCATCTCCACCATCAGCTGCATGCGCAGGTGCAGGTAGTCGTCCTGCGGGGCCGGGAAGCGCTGGCGGAAGCTGCGCACGAGCTCGTCCGAGGGCTCGCCGCCCAGGTTGGGGTGCCACTCGGCCACGGCGAGCACGCGGCCCACGCCGGCCTCGCCGATGGCCGCCGGCGTGCCCAGGGCGTTGCCGTAGAAGGTGTACAGGCGCGCCTCGCTGCCCACCTCGCGCAGGGCGCGCACGAGCAGGGCCAGGTCGTTGCCCCAGTTGGGCGTGAGCACGGCCTGCGCGCCGCTGGCCTTGATCTTGGTGGCGTAGGGCATGAAGTCGCGCACGCGGCCCAGCGGGTGCAGCTCGTCGCCCACGATCTGCACGTCGGGCCGGCGCTGCGCCACCAGCGCGCGCGCCTGGCGCAGCACGTGCTGGCCGAAGCTGTAGTCCTGGCCGATGAGGTACAGGCGCTGCACGCTGCGGTCGGCCTGCAGGGCCTCCACCAGCGCGGCCAGGCGCATGTCCGCGTGGGCGTCGAAGCGGAAGTGCCAGAAGCTGCAGCGCTCGTTGGTGAGCGCCGGGTCCACGGCCGAGTAGTTGAGGAACAGCGCGCGCTGCTGCGGGCGGCGCTCGTTGTGCTTTTCCACGGCGTCGGCCAGCACGGCGGCCACGGCCGAGCTGTTGCCCTGCAGCACGATGCTGGCGCCGTCGTCGAGCGCGGCGCGCAGCGCGGCCAGGGCCTCCTCGGTGCTGCCCTTGCTGTCGTGGCGGGCCAGGGCCAGCGGGCGGCGCTGGCCTCCCACGCGCACGCCGCCGCGGCGGTTCACGCGCTCGACGGCGAACAGCACGTTGCGGAACACCGCCTCGCCCGCGTTGCCGAAGGCGCCCGAGAGGCCTTCGATGAGTGCCAGCCGGATGGGCGCGGCGGTGGGGCTGGAAGCGGGCGCCTGGGCCTGGGCCGCCGGCAGCCACGGCAGCAGCGCCGTGCCGGCGAGCAGCGCGCGTCGGGTTTGATTCACGTCAGGTGGGGAGGTCTTGAAAACGCGGCGGCCTGCAATCACGTTGAGGCCATGGACGCCGTGACGAGGGCCGCAAGGCCGGCACGGCGGAAGGTGTGCAACGCATTTTAGGAGGCCCCATGTTCATCGTTCCCGCCAGCCGCGAAACCCGCCAGCTCACGCGCCTGTTCGACGACGCCTTCGACCGCGTCTTCGGCCCCGTGCCCTTCGACAACACCGTGGCCTCGCGCAGCCCCGCGCTCGACGTGGCCGAGAGCGACCGCGCCTACACCGTCAAGCTCGAGATGCCCGGCGTGGCCAAGGAGGACGTGAAGGTCTCCATCGAAGGCCGCCAGGTCAGCGTGCAGGCGCAGACGCAGCGGCAGGACGAGCGCAAGGACGGCGAGCGCGTGGTCTACCGCGAACGCTCGGTGGCCAGCTACGCGCGCACCTTCACGCTGCCGGCCGAGGTCGACCAGGCCGAGGCCGGTGCGAAGCTGGAGCACGGCGTGCTGACGCTCACGCTGCCCAAGCGCGGCGCGCGCAGCGCCGCGCAGATCACGGTGCAGTGAGGCCCAGTTCGGCGAGTGGCCAGCGCGGCCGCACGTCGAAGGCGCCGTCGGTCTGCGGCTGGGCCAGGCCGTGCTGCACGCGCAGCGCGGCCGCCAGCGCGATCATGGCGCCGTTGTCGGTGCACAGCGCCAGCGGCGGGTAGTGCGCCACGGCGCGGCGGCGTGCCACGGCGGCGTCGAGCCGCTCGCGCAGCCGGCGGTTGGCGCCCACGCCGCCGGCCACCACCAGCGTCTTTGCGCCCGTGGCGTCCAGCGCCTTGAGCGACTTGGCCACCAGCACGTCGACGATGGCCTCCTGAGTGGCCGCGGCCAGGTCGGCCAGGGCCTGCGCGCCGGGTGCGGGGCCGAGTTTGCGGTGCTGGGTGAGCACCGCCGTCTTCAGGCCGGCGAACGAGAAATCCAGGTCGCCGCTGTGCAGCAGCGGGCGCGGCAGGGCAAAGGCCGCGGCATCGCCCTGCTCCGCCAGCCGCGACAGCGCCGGCCCACCCGGGTAGCCCAGGCCCAGCAGCTTGGCGCTCTTGTCGAAGGCCTCGCCGGCGGCGTCGTCGATGGTCTCGCCCAGCAGCTCGTAGCGGCCCACGCCGGCCACGTGCATGAGCTGCGTGTGCCCGCCCGAGACCAGCAGCGCCACGAACGGAAAGGCCGGCGCGGGGCTCGCCAGGAAGGGCGACAGCAGGTGCCCCTCGAGGTGGTGCACGCCCAGCGCCGGCCGGCCCAGCGCCGCGGCCAGCGACACCGCCACGCCCGCCCCCACCAGCAGCGCCCCGGCCAGCCCGGGGCCGCGCGTGTAGGCCACGAGGCCGATGTCCTGCGGCGCCGCGCCAGCCTGCGCCAGCACGCGCTCCAGCAGCGGCAGCACGCGGCGGATGTGGTCGCGCGAGGCCAGCTCGGGCACCACGCCGCCGTAGTCGGCGTGCATGGCGGCCTGCGTATGCAGGGCCTCGGCCAGCAGGCGCGGCGGCGCCGCGGCCGGGTCGGCTGGGGCCTCGACCAGCGCCACGCCGGTCTCGTCGCACGAGGACTCGATACCCAGGACCTTCACCGCGCCTCCCCCCGGCCCGAAGTGGGCACGCGGTTTGCAAGGACATGGACGGCACCTTCGTCGGGTGTCGTGTCTATCTCCTCAGCAGGCCGCATGTGGGCCGCGTCCAACCTCCCTGGCGCAAGCCAGGGAGGTCTTTTTTTGCCCACCGCCGCACCGCGGCGGGGCATCGCGCGCACGGCCACGGTGCGCTCAGTGGTTCTCGCGCGCGTGGTTGATCGTGTACTTGGGGATCTCGATCGTCACGTCGCGGTTGGACAGGATGGCCTGGCAGCTCAGGCGCGAGGTCGGCGTCAGGCCCCAGGCGCGGTCGAGCAGGTCTTCCTCGGACTCGTCCATCTCGCCCAGCGAGTCGAAGCCCTCCTTCACGATGACGTGGCAGGTGGTGCAGGCGCAGCTCAGCTCGCAGGCGTGCTCGATGGGGATGCCGTTGTCGAGCAGGGCCTCGCAGATGGACGTGCCGGACGGGGCCTCGATGGTGTCGCCCTGCGGCGCGTACTCGGGGTGCGGGAGGATGCGGATGACGGGCATGGCGGCCTTCAGATCTGGTCCAGAGAGCGGCCGGCCAGCGCGCGCCGGATGCCCTCGTTCATGCGCGCGGCGGCGAAGCCCTCGGTGCCTTCGGCCAGGGCCTTGACGGCGGCGTCGATGGCATCGGCGTCGTCGCCGCGTGCGGTGTGTTCGGTGGCCTGCAGCAGCGCCTCGATGGCCTGGCGCTCGGCGGCGTCGACCAGCGCGCCGTCGGCGGCCAGGGCCGCGCGCGTGGCCAGCAGCATGCGCTCGGCCTCCACGCGCGCCTCGCGCAGCTTGCGCGCGGCCATGTCGCCCTCGGCATGGGCGAAGCCGTCCTTGAGCATCTGCGCGATCTGCTCGTCGGCCAGGCCGTAGCTGGGCTTGACGGCCACCGAGGCCTCCACGCCCGAGCCGAGCTCGCGCGCCGAGACGCTCAGCAGCCCGTCGGCATCGACCTGGAAGGTGACGCGGATGCGCGCCGCGCCCGCCGCCATGGGCGGGATGCCGCGCAGCTCGAAGCGCGCCAGGCTGCGGCAGTCGGCCACCAGCTCGCGCTCGCCCTGCACCACGTGGATGGCCATGGCGGTCTGGCCGTCCTTGAAGGTGGTGAAGTCCTGCGCCTTGGCCACGGGGATGGTGCTGTTGCGCTCGATCACGCGCTCCACCAGGCCGCCCATGGTCTCCAGGCCCAGGCTCAGCGCGATCACGTCCAGCAGCAGCAGCTCGCCGTCCTGCGCGTTGCCGGCCAGGGCGTTGGCCTGGATGGCGGCGCCGATGGCCACCACCTCGTCGGGGTTCACGTCGGTGAGCACGGGGCGGCCGAAGAGCGCGCTCACGCGGTCGCGCACCAGCGGCATGCGCGTGCTGCCGCCCACCATCACCACGCCCTGCACCTCGTCGGCGGCCACTTTCGCGTCGCGCAGCACCTTGCGCACGGCCAGCAGCGTGCGCTCCACCAGGGGCGTGGCCACGGCGTCGAGCTGGGCGCGGCCCACGGCCACGCGCACATCACGCCCGGCCACGGTGGCGCGCCACTCGGTGGTGGCGGCGTCGCTGAGCGCCTCCTTGGTGGCGCGGGCGGCGATCAGCGCGCTGCGGCGGTCCTGCGCGTTCAGCGTGGCGGCGTCGATGTCGGCCTGGGCCAGCGCCCAGTCGGCCAGGGCGTGGTCGATGTCGTCGCCGCCCAGGGCCGCGTCGCCGCCCGTGGCCACGACCTCGAACACGCCCTTGGTCAGGCGCAGCAGGCTGATGTCGAAGGTGCCACCACCCAGGTCGTAGACGGCGTAGAGGCCCTCGCTGCCGTGGTCCAGCCCGTAGGCCACGGCCGCGGCCGTGGGCTCGCTGATCAGGCGCAGCACGTTCAGGCCCGCCAGCTCGGCGGCGTCCTTCGTGGCCTGGCGCTGGGCGTCGTCGAAGTAGGCCGGCACGGTGATGACGGCGCCGTGCAGCTCGCTGTCGAAGCTGTCCTCGGCGCGCTGGCGCAGCGTGGCCAGGATCTCGGCCGAGAGCTCCACCGGCGACTTCAGGCCCGCGCGCGTGGCCACGGCCACCATGCCAGGCTGGTCGACCAGCTCGTAGGGCAGCTTGTCGGCGCCGGCCACGTCGGCGCGGCGGCGGCCCATGAGGCGCTTGAACGAGGCCACGGCATGCGCGGCGTCGGTGGCCTGGGCGGCCAAGGCCTCGTGGCCGATGCGGCGGCCGCCGCCCTCGGGGTAGTGCACGGCGCTGGGCAGCAGCAGGCGGCCCTGCTCGTCGGGCAGGCACTCGGCCACGCCATGGCGCACGGCTGCTACCAGCGAGTTGGTCGTGCCCAGGTCGATGCCCACGGCGATGCGGCGCTGGTGCGGGTCCGGCGCCTGGCCGGGTTCGGAGATCTGCAGGAGGGCCATCGGGGGGCTCGGGTTCAGGGTGCGGTCAGCGCGCGGTCAGGCGCTGAGCAGCCGCTCGAGGCGCTGCGCCAGCGCCTCGCGGAATCGGGTCACGAACATCAGCGCGCGCACCTGCGCGGCCGCGGCGGCGGTGTCGCCTTGCTCGTCGAGCAGCGCCACCAGCCGGGCCTGCATGGCACGCTCCTCGGCGGCCACGGTGTCGTCCAGCGCCTGCACGGCGGCGGCACCGTCGGCGTCGTCCAGCGCCTCGCGCCAGGCCATCTGCTGCAGCAGGAACTCGCGCGGCATGGCCGTGTTGTTCTCGGCGTTGATGGGCACGCCGCGCTGCTCGCACAGGTAGGCGGCGCGGCTGAGCGGGTCCTTCAGGCGCTGCCAGGCCTCGTTGACGCGCACCGACCACTGCATGGCCACGCGCTGCGCCGCCGCGCCTTCGGCGGCGAAGCGGTCGGGGTGCGTGGCGGCCTGCAGCTCGCGGCGGCGCGCGTCGAGCGCGGCGCGGTCGAGCGCCTGGCGCGGCGGCAGGCCGAACAGGGTGAAATCGTCGTCCGAGAGGTTCATGGCCGGGTCCGGGACCTCAGAGCGCCTTGCCCATGAACAGCGACAGACCGTTGTCCGGGTAGCCGCCGAAGGGCCCGCGCAGGCTGTAGCCGGCGGCGGTGTAGCGCTTGACGGCCTCGGTCTGGTCGCGGCCGGTCTCCAGCAGCGCGAGGCGGTAGCCGTCGCGCCGCAGGCGGTCTTCCACCGCATCCAGCAGCCGCGCGCCGAGGCGGCGGCCGCGGCGCGACGGGTCGACGTACATGCGCTTGACCTCGCCGTAGGGCTGCCCGCCCGTGGCCGGCTCGCCGGCCATGCGGCGGCAGGCGGCGGTGCCGACGGCCTCGCCTTGCTCGCGCGCCACGAAGAACGTGATCTCGGGCGCCAGCAGCTCGTCGACCGAGAGGATGTGGTTGGCCTCGGGGGCGTAGAGCCCGCCGAGGTAGCGGTCGAGCGAGGCCAGCAACGCCACGACCTCGGGCTGGTCGGGGCGTTCCTCGGCGATCGTGACCGCGGGCTCCATCAGGCCGACCGACCCGGGCTCAGACCCGGAACGACTCGCCGCAGCCGCAGCGGTCCTTCTCGCGCGGGTTGTGGAACTTGAAGCCCTCGTTGAGCCCCTCGCGCACGAAGTCGAGCTCGGTGCCGTCGATGTAGGGCAGGCTCTTGGGGTCGACCAGCACCTTGACGCCGTGGTCCTCGAAGACGATGTCCTCGGCGGCCACCTCGTCGGCGTACTCGAGCTTGTAGGCCAGGCCCGAGCAGCCGGTGGTCTTGACGCCCAGGCGCACGCCGACCCCCTTGCCCCGGCGGCCCAGGTAACGGGTGACGTGCCGCGCCGCGGCCTCGGTGAGCGTGACGGCCATGGCGGGATCAGTTCGGGGTGGCGGCGGTGCCGTGCTTCTGCTTGTAGTCCTCGACGGCGGCCTTGATGGCGTCTTCGGCAAGGATGGAGCAGTGGATCTTCACCGGCGGCAGGGCCAGCTCCTCGGCGATCTGCGTGTTCTTGATGGTCAGCGCCTCGTCCAGGCTCTTGCCCTTGACCCACTCGGTGACCAGCGAGCTCGACGCAATCGCCGAGCCGCAGCCGTAGGTCTTGAAGCGAGCGTCCTCGATCAGGCCGGTGGCCGGGTTGACCTTGATCTGCAGCTTCATCACGTCGCCGCAGGCCGGCGCGCCGACCATGCCGGTGCCGACGTCGGCATCGCCCTTGTCGAAACTGCCCACGTTGCGCGGGTTCTCGTAGTGCTCGACGACCTTCTCGCTGTAAGCCATGGTGAGGTACTCCTGATGTCGTGCGGGCCGCCGTCGCTCAGTGCGCGGCCCACTGGATGGTGTTGAGGTCGATGCCGTCCTTGTACATCTCCCAGAGCGGCGAGAGCTCGCGCAGCTTGGCCACGCGGTCCTGCAGAAGTGCCACGGCGGTGTCGATGTCGTGCTCGGTGGTGAAGCGGCCGATGGTCATGCGCAGGCTGCTGTGCGCCAGCTCGTCGCTGCGGCCCAGGGCGCGCAGCACGTAGCTGGGTTCCAGGCTTGCGCTGGTGCAGGCGCTGCCGCTGCTGACCGCGATGCCCTTCACGCCCATGATCAGGCTCTCGCCCTCCACGTAGTTGAAGCTGGCGTTCAGGTTGTGCGGCACGCGGCGTTCCAGGTCGCCGTTGATGAACACCTGCTCGATGCCCGCGATGCCGTCGAGCAGCCGCTTCTGCAGCATGCGGATGCGCTCGAGCTCGGTGCCCATCTCCAGGCGCGCGATCTCGAAGGCCAAGCCCATGCCCACGCACTGGTGCGTGGCCAGCGTGCCGCTGCGCATGCCGCGCTCGTGGCCGCCGCCGTGCATCTGCGCCTCCAGGCGCACACGCGGCTTGCGGCGCACGTAGAGGGCACCGATGCCCTTGGGGCCGTAGGTCTTGTGCGAGGCCAGGCTCATCAGGTCGACGGGCAGCGTGGCCAGGTCGATGGCCACCTTGCCCGTGGCCTGCGCGGCGTCGACGTGGAAGACGATGCCGCGCTCGCGGCACAGCGCGCCCAGGGCGGGGATGTCCTGGATGACGCCGATCTCGTTGTTGACCAGCATCACGCTGGCCAGGATGGTGTCGGGGCGCAGCGCGGCCTTGAAGCGCTCGAAGTCGACGAGGCCGTTCTCCTGCACGTCGAGGTAGGTCACCTCGAAGCCCTGGCGCTCCAGCTCGCGCATGGTGTCGAGCACGCACTTGTGCTCGGTCTTGAGCGTGACCATGTGCTTGCCACGGCTGGCGTAGAAGTGCGCCGCGCCCTTGATGGCGAGGTTGTTGCTCTCGGTGGCGCCGCTGGTCCAGACGATCTCGCGCGGGTCGGCGTTGATGAGCGCCGCGACCTGGCCGCGGGCCTTCTCGACGGCCTCCTCGGCCTCCCAGCCCCAGGCGTGGCTGCGGCTGGCCGGGTTGCCGAAGTGCTCGCGCAGCCAGGGGATCATGGCGTCGACGACGCGCGGGTCGCAGGGCGTGGTGGCGCCGTAGTCCAGGTAGATGGGCAGGTGCGGGGTCATGGCTCGATCGCGCGTGGGTTTACTTGGTGAGCGTGGTGCCGAGGGCAAACACCGAGTTCGGCGCCGTCACCTTGATGGGCTTGACCACGGGCACCGACGAGATGGCGCGCTTGACCGGCGCCTCTTCGAGCGACACACCCTTGGCCAGCTGCTCGTCGACCAGCTTCTTGAGCGACACGGAATCGAGGAACTCGATCATGCGCTGGTTGAGGCTGGCCCAGAGGTCGTGCGTCATGCACTTGCCGCTGTCCTCGCCCATGCAGTTCTCGGCGCCGTTGCAGCCGGTGGCGTCGATGGGCTCGTCGACGGCGACGATGATGTCGGCGACCGTGATCTCGGCCGCCGGCCGGCCCAGCGAGTAGCCGCCGCCGGGGCCGCGCGTGCTTTCCACCAGCTCGTGGCGGCGCAGCTTGCCGAACAGCTGCTCCAGGTAGGACAGCGAGATCTGCTGGCGCTGGCTGATGGCCGCCAGCGCCACCGGGCCGTTGCTCGAGCGCAGGGCCAGATCGATCATGGCGGTGACGGCAAAACGACCCTTGGTGGTCAGTCGCATGGCTTAGCTCCTGGGCGCCGCGGGGGCACCGGCCGGTGGAAGGCTCGTTTCCGAGCGAATCGCTCAACTATACCAGAAGTCGAGTGATTCAGTCCGGCATTGCGGGTCTTGCCGCGGGTTCGTCCAGGACAAGCGGTCTTCAGCGGGGCGCGCTGGCCATGTCCAGCAAGGGTTTCTGCTGAGCCAGGCGCTCGAGGATCCCGTCGCAGGCGTCTTCCACCAGGTCGAGCACATGCTCGAAGCCGGCGGGGCCGCCGTAGTACGGGTCGGGCACCTCGGTCACGCCGCGGTGGCGGCGGGCCAGCGGCATCAGCAGGCCGGGCTGGCCCGGCGCGCCGGCGGGGCGGCGCTTGTGCATCCAGGCCAGGTGGGTCTGGTCCATGGCCAGCAGCACGTCGAACTGCTGGAAGTCCTCGGGCCGCAGCGGCCGGGCGCGCAGGCGCGAGAGGTCGTAGCCCCGCGCCGCCGCCGCACGCACGGCGCGCGGGTCGGGTGGCTCGGCCGTGTGGTAACCCTGGGTGCCGGCCGAGCCCACGTGGATGGCCGTGCCCAGCCCGGCCTGCGCCAGCTTGTGGCGCAGCACGCCCTCGGCCGTGGGGCTGCGGCAGATGTTGCCCGTGCACACCATCAGGATGCGCAGCCGTGCCGCGGCGGCGGCGGGGGCCGCCGGCTCGCCCGACAGCCACTGCTTCAGGCGCGGGATCACCGCGCGCCCCCGGCGCCCGGGCCACCGCTCACCAGCGGCACCACGTCGGCCCCGCCGCTGGCGCCGAAGGCCTGCTCGCGCAGCAGCGCCAGCTGGTCGCGCACGCGGGCGGCCTTCTCGAACTCCAGGTTGCGGGCGTGGTCGAGCATCTGCTTCTCGAGCAGCTTGATGCGCTTGCCGAGGTCCTTCTCGCTCATCGCCTCCACCTCGGCCGCGGCCTTGGCGGCAGCCAGGTCGTCCTTCGCGGCCTTGTCGGAGACGACGCCGTCGATGAGGTCGCGGATGCGCTTGTTCAGGCCCTTGGGCACGATGCCGTGCTCGGTGTTGTGGGCGATCTGCTTGGCGCGCCGGCGCTCGGTCTCGTCGATGGCGGCGCGCATGCTGTCGGTGATGCGCTCGGCGTACAGGATGGCGCGGCCGTTGAGGTTGCGCGCCGCGCGGCCGATGGTCTGGATCAGGCTGCGCTCGGCGCGCAGGAAGCCTTCCTTGTCGGCGTCGAGGATGGCCACCAGGCTCACCTCGGGCAGGTCCAGGCCCTCGCGCAGCAGGTTGATGCCCACCAGCACGTCGAAGGTGCCCAGGCGCAGGTCGCGCAGGATCTCCACGCGCTCGACCGTGTCGACGTCGCTGTGCAGGTAGCGCACCTTGACGCCGTTGTCCGACAGGTACTCCGTCAGCTGCTCGGCCATGCGCTTGGTGAGCGTGGTGATGAGCACGCGCTCGTTCACCTTCACGCGCTCGCGGATCTCCTGCAGCACGTCGTCCACCTGCGTGGACGCCGGCCGCACCTCGACCACGGGGTCGACCAGGCCCGTGGGCCGCACCAGCTGCTCCACCACCTGGCCGGCGTGTTCCTTCTCGTAGGCCGCGGGCGTGGCGCTCACGAAGATGACCTGCCGCATCTTCGACTCGAACTCCTCGAACTTCAGCGGCCGGTTGTCCAGCGCGCTGGGCAGGCGGAAGCCGTACTCCACGAGCGTGGTCTTGCGCGCGCGGTCGCCGTTGAACATGCCGCCGAACTGGCCGATGAGCACGTGGCTCTCGTCGAGCAGCATGATGGTGTCGGCCGGCAGGTAGTCCACCAGCGTGGGCGGCGGCTCGCCGGGCTTGGCGCCGGACAGGTGCCGCGTGTAGTTCTCGATGCCCTTGCAGTGGCCCACCTCCTGCAGCATCTCCAGATCGAAGCGCGTGCGCTGCTCCAGGCGCTGGGCCTCCACCAGCTTGCCGGCCTTCACGAACTCGTCGAGCCGCGTGCGCAGCTCGTCCTTGATGCTGGCGATGGCGTCGACCACGCGCTCGCGCGGCGTCACGTAGTGGCTGCTGGGGTAGACCGTGAAGCGCGGGATCTTCTGGCGCACGCGGCCGGTGAGCGGGTCCAGCAGGCTCAGGCTCTCGACCTCGTCGTCGAACAGCTCGATGCGCAGCGCCAGCTCGGAGTGTTCGGCCGGGAACACGTCGATGGTGTCGCCGCGCACGCGGAACGCGCCGCGGCCGAAGTCGACCTCGTTGCGCTTGTACTGCATGCGGATCAGCTGGGCGATCACGTCGCGCTGGCCGGCCTTGTCGCCCACGCGCAGCGTCATGATCATCTGGTGGTAGTCGGCCGGGTTGCCGATGCCGTAGATGGCGCTCACCGAGGCCACGATGACCACGTCGCGGCGCTCGAGCAGGCTCTTGGTGGCGCTGAGCCGCATCTGCTCGATGTGCTCGTTGATCGCGCTGTCCTTCTCGATGAACAGGTCGCGCTGCGGCACGTAGGCCTCGGGCTGGTAGTAGTCGTAGTAGCTCACGAAGTACTCCACCGCGTTGCGCGGGAAGAACTCGCGGAACTCGCTGTACAGCTGCGCCGCCAGCGTCTTGTTGGGCGCGAACACGATGGCCGGCCGGCCCGTGCGCGCGATGACGTTGGCCATGGTGAAGGTCTTGCCCGAGCCCGTCACGCCCAGCAGGGTCTGGAAGGCTAGGCCGTCCTCGATGCCCTCCACGAGCTGGGCGATGGCCGCGGGCTGGTCGCCGGCCGGCGGGTAGGGCTGGAACAGCTGGTAGGGCGAGCCCGGGAAGCTGACGAACTCGCCCTGCGCGGGGGCCTCCGGCGTGGCTTCGGCGAGGGTGGGCGTGGCGACGGTCATGCGGGGTTTCCCTGGGCCTTGCACCTAGAATCGATGGGGTTGCCCCAGGCCAGCGGCGTGGGCAACCGGCAAGGGTAACGCACCCTCCCATTCCCTCTTCACCCCCACCCCAGCATGCCTGCAGCCCCCGCCCTTTTCGCGGCCGTCGAGATGGCCCCGCGCGACCCCATCCTCGGCCTGAACGAGCAGTTCAACGCCGATGCCCGGCCGGGCAAGGTCAACCTCGGCGTCGGCGTCTACTTCGACGACCAGGGCAAGCTGCCCGTGCTGAAGTGCGTGGCCGCCGCCGAGCGCCAGCTGCTCGAGGCGCCCAAGGCCAAGGGCTACCTGCCCATCGACGGCATCGCGGCCTACGACAAGGCCGTCCAGGGCCTGGTGTTCGGCGCAGACAGCGCCGTGCTGGCCGAAGGCCGCGTGGCCACCGTGCAGGCCATCGGCGGCACCGGCGGCCTGAAGGTGGGCGCCGACCTGCTGCACCGCGTGAACCCCGGTGCCAAGGTGCTGATCTCCGACCCCAGCTGGGAGAACCACCGCGCCCTGTTCACCAACGCCGGCTTCACGGTGGAGGCCTACCCCTACTACGACGCCGCCACGCGCGGCGTGCGCATCGAGGCCCTGCTGGCCACGCTGGCCGCCGCAGCCCCCGGCACCATCGTCGTGCTGCACGCCTGCTGCCACAACCCCACCGGCTGCGACCTCACGCCCGCGCAGTGGCAGCAGGTGGCCGCCGCCTGCCAGGCGCGTGGCCTGGTGCCCTTCCTCGACATGGCCTACCAGGGCTTCGGCCACGGCATCGCCGAGGACGGCGCCGCGGTGCAGGTGTTCCTGGCCACCGGCCTGCCCTTCTTCGTGAGCACCTCGTTCAGCAAGAGCTTCTCGCTCTACGGCGAGCGCGTGGGCGCGCTCAGCGTGGTCTGCGCCAGCAAGGACGAGGCGGCGCGTGTGCTGAGCCAGCTGAAGATCGTCATCCGCACCAACTACAGCAACCCGCCCACCTTCGGCGCCACCGTGGTGGCCACGGTGCTGACCACGCCCGAGCTGCGCACGATGTGGGAAGACGAGCTCGCCGGCATGCGCCAGCGCATCGCCGCCACGCGCCGCCAGCTGGTCGAGCGACTCGGCGCCGCCGGCGTGGCCGGCGACCTGGGCTACATCACCCAGCAGATGGGCATGTTCAGCTACTCGGGCCTGAGCCAGGCGCAGATGCAGCGCCTGCGCGACGAGTTCGGCGTCTACGGCGTCGACTCCGGCCGCATCTGCGTGGCCGCCATCAACAGCCGCAACATCGACACCGTCGTGGCCGCGCTGGCCGCGGTGATGAAGGGCTGAAGCCCGCCGCTCATCGGCGGACTGCCGGCGCACGGGCGCGCCACCATGGTGCGCCCGCGTCAGCCTGACGCAAATGCTGCACCGCAGCATCAGAAGGGTTACATTCGGCCCCGCGGGCCCAGCCGGGCCCGCGGCCCGCGTCGCCGCAGCGACAGCAAGGACAGCACGATGCTCTATCACCTGTACGAAACCCAGCGCGCGCTGATGGCGCCGTTCTCGGAGTTCGCCAGCGCCACGGCCAAGCTGTACGACCACCCGCTGTCGCCCTTTGCGCACACGCCCTGGGCGCAGCGCGTCTCGGCCGGCTTCGACCTGCTGCACCGCCTGGCCAAGGAGTACGAGAAGCCCGCCTTCGGCATCACCGGCGCCCAGGTGGGTGGCTCCAACGTCGCGGTGCAGGAGCAGGTGGCGCTGGCCAAGCCCTTCTGCCGGCTGCTGCGCTTCAAGCGCTTCTCGGACGACCCGGCCACGCTGGCGCTGATGAAGACGCAGCCCACGGTGCTGGTGGTGGCGCCGCTGTCGGGCCACCACAGCACGCTGCTGCGCGACACCGTGAAGAGCCTGCTGCAGGACCACAAGGTCTACATCACCGACTGGACCGACGCGCGCATGGTGCCGGCCGAGGTGGGGCCCTTCCACCTCGACGACTACGTGGCCTACGTGCAGGAGTTCATCCGTCACGTGGGCGGTGGCGACGCGCACGTGATCAGCGTCTGCCAGCCCACGGTGCCCGTGCTGGCGGCCGTCTCGCTGATGGCCAGCCGCGGCGAACTGACGCCGCGCACCATGACCATGATGGGCGGCCCCATCGACGCGCGGAAGAGCCCCACCGCCGTCAACAACCTGGCCATGAACAAGAGCCACAGCTGGTTCGAGAACAACGTGATCTTCCGCGTGCCGCAGAACTTCCCGGGCGCCGGCCGGCGCGTCTACCCGGGCTTCCTGCAGCACACGGGCTTCGTGGCGATGAACCCCGACCGCCACCTGACCAGCCACTACGACTACTTCCTCGACCTCATCCGCGGCGACGACGACAGCGCCGAGAGCCACCGCCAGTTCTACGACGAGTACAACGCCGTGCTCGACATGCCGGCCGAGTACTACCTGGACACCATCAAGACCGTGTTCCAGGACTTCGCGCTTGTCAACGGCAACTGGGTCGTGGCCGGCGAGCCGGTGCGGCCGCAGGACATCACGCGCACGGCGCTGCTCACGGTGGAAGGCGAGCTCGACGACATCTCGGGCGCCGGCCAGACCGAGGCTGCGCACGGGCTGTGCACGGGCATCCCGAAGGCGCGCTCGCTGCACTACACGGCCGAGGGCGCGGGCCACTACGGCATCTTCTCGGGCCGGCGCTGGCGCGAGAAGGTCTACCCGCAGGTGCGCGACTTCATCACCCGCTTCAACGCCGCGTGCGCGCAGGCGGCGGCGCCGGCGCCGGCCGGGGCGGTGACGCCCGAGCCCGTGGCGGCGCCCAAGCCCCGCCGCAAGGCCGCGGTCGCACAGCG